>Ga0315554_1000027_pt1 | contig 68552 bp, 66 predicted proteins | sample SalMarSW160370MG_FD_202114 | JGI IMG/M metagenome (GOLD analysis project Ga0315554, IMG submission 202114) | Salt marsh sediment microbial communities from the Plum Island Ecosystem LTER, Massachusetts, United States - Salt Marsh Sediment SW1603-70 ...
CCGTGTCGGAGGAGGCGGTGAGCGGCTCGAGAGCCGCCAGCACTGCGTCGTTGCCGCCGTGGAGAGCGGCCAGGTCGAGGATCTCGCCGGCCTGGGCCGGGGAGACCGCCGCCTCCTGCTCCAGCTCGACGATCACCGCGTCCCTCCCGATCTTGGGCAGCTTGTCGAGCCCCCGCAGCACCGCCGTCGCCCGGTCGGTCAGGTCGAGGTGCTCGAGGAACCCGGTGAGCACCTTGCGGTTGTTGAGATGGATGGTGAAGGCGTCGAACCCGAGAGCGGTGAAGAGATCGTGGATGACGAGCCCGGTCTCGATGTCGGCCACGATGCTCTCGGTGCCGATGGTGTCGAAGTCGCTCTGGAGGAACTCCCGGTAGCGGCCCCGCTGGGTGTTCTCTCCCCGCCACACCGGCCCGACGTGGTACCGCTTGAACGGCGTACCGAGGGTCCCGGCGTGCTCGGCCATGAAGCGGGCCAGCGGCACGGTGAGGTCGAACCGCAGCGCCACGTCACGACCTCCGGCGTCGTCGAAGCGGTAGAGCTGGTTGTCGGTCTCGTCGCCGCCCTTGCCGAGCAGGATCTCGGTGTACTCCAGGGCCGGGGTGTCGATCGGGCTGTAGCCGTAGGAGCGGAATACCCGCTTGGCGGTGTCGACGAGGTGCTCACGGCGCAGCATCGGTCCGGGGAGGAAGTCCCGGAAGCCCTTGAGGGTGCGTGGTTGGATGGGTGGCTGGCTCATGGTGCTCCGTCGGGTCGGCCCCAAGGTAGTCGGTCCCGCCGGCGCCCTAGTGGCGACCGGCGGCGCCGACCCGGGCCGAGGCGGCGTCGAGCAGGTCCGCCGCTCCACGCAAGCCGGCGTCCCGCACGGCGCGCCCGGTCAGCCGGCGTCGCAGGTACGGGGAGCGGACCGCGAGGGAGACGGCGGCGGCGACGGTGGCAACGGCGCCGAGCAGGAACCAACGGATCCGGAGCAACATGGCGTCAGGCTACGCGGTCGCGGCGGATGGGGCGAGTCGTCAGCGGCGCCGGGGGCGTTTCCCGAGCCGGGCGTCGATCTCGGCGAGGCGGAGCCGTAGCTCGTGCTCCTCCCCCAGGTCCTTGGGGACGTAGAGCACCGCGGCGGTGGCCTCGTCGGGCAGGTATTGCTGCGGGGTGAGGGCCTCCTCCTCGTCGTGGGGGTAGACGTAGCCGACCCCGTCCCCGAGGGCCCGTTGTCCCTCGAATGCGGCCGAGCGCAGGTGGGGCGGCACCGCCGCCGCCGGGGTGCCCTCGACCAGCTCCCGGGTACGGTCCATCGCCTCCTTGATCGAGTTCGACTTGGGGGCGAGTGCCAGGAACACGGTGGCGTGGGACAGGGCGTAGGCCCCTTCCGGGACGCCGATCACCTCGACGGCGCGGAAGGCGTCGATCGCCACCCCGAGCCCGCGGTTGTCGGCAAGGCCGATGTCTTCGGAGGCGAGGATCACGAGCCGCCGGGCGATGAACTTGGGATCCTCGCCCGCCTCCAGCATCGTGTGAAGCCAGTAGAGGGCGGCGTCGGGGTCGGAGCCCCGCACACTCTTGATGAACGCCGAGATCACGTCGTAGTGGCGGTCCCCGGCCTTGTCGTAGCGGATGACCCGCCGCTGCAGCGCCTCGGAGATGTCGGCGAGGCCGACCACCGCGCCGCCCCGGCCCCGGGCGATGGCGGCGGCGACCTCGAGGGTGTTGAGGGCGAGCCGGGCGTCCCCTCCCACCCGCTCCGCCAGTGCCTCCGCCGCGTCGTCCTGCAGCTCGACCCGGTTCCCCAGGCCCCGCATCGGGTCCTCCAGGGCGCTCCGCACCACGCGGTCGATCTCCTCCGGGCTCAGCGTCTCGGTGCGAAACACGGTGCAGCGGGAGATCAGCGGGGAGTTGACCTCGAAGAACGGGTTCTCGGTGGTGGCTCCGATCAGGATCACGATCCCGTCCTCGACGCCGGGGAGCAGGGCATCCTGCTGAGCCTTGGTGAAGCGGTGGATCTCGTCGAGGAAGAGCACGGTGCGGCCTCGCCCCTCCTCGATCCGCCGGGCGGCGGAGGCGAGCACCTCCCGCACGTCCTTGACCCCGGCCGAGGTGGCGGAGAGCTGGGCGAAGCGGGCCTCCGAGTAGCTGGCGACGAGGCGCGCCAGCGTCGTCTTCCCGGTCCCGGGGGGACCCCACAGGATCATCGACGACGGCTCCCCCGATTCGACCAGGGCTCGGAAGGCGGCGCCGGGAGCGACGAGGTTCGCCTGACCGGCGATCTCCTCGAGGGAACGGGGCCGCATCCGGGCCGCCAGCGGGGCCACCGCCCGCCGCTGGGCGGCACGGTCATCGGCGAACAGGTCGTCCTGGTCGCCGGACACGCTCACGTCTCGCCCTCGGTGGCGTCCCAGGCGCGCCGCACCGCGGGGCGCACGTCGATGCCGAGCTCGGCGAGTTGGGCATCGTCAACCCTGCTCGGCGATCCGGTGAGGGGATCGCCCCCGGTCTGGGTCTTGGGGAACGGGATCACCTCACGGATGTTCGGCTCGTTCTGCAGGATCGAGACGAGGCGGTCGACGCCGATGGCGAACCCGGCGTGGGGCGGTGTCCCGTAACGCAGCGCCTCCAGGAACCAGCCGAACCTGCGCTCCGCGTCCTCCGGTGAGATGCCGAGCACGTTGAACACCTGCGCCTGCACCGCCGGGTCGTGGATCCGGACGCTTCCCGACCCCAGCTCGCTGCCGTTGAGCACCAGGTCGTAGGCCTTCGACACCGCCGTCGCCGGCGATTCACGCATCTCCTCCACCGACACCGGGGAGGTGAACGGATGGTGCGCCGGAGCCAGGTTCCCTTCCCCGTCGATCTCGAACACCGGGAAGTCGACCACGAAGAGGAACCGCAGCTCGTCGTGGTCTTCGGGCCTCCCCAGTTCGAGGCGGAGCTGCCCCAGCACCGCCCCCACCACCCGGGCCGTGTCGGCGGCGAGCAACAGCACGTCCCCCGCTGCCGCACCGAGGGCCGCGGCGAGGTCCTGCTGCTCGGCGGGAGCGAGGAACTTGGCCACCGGGGAACGGAGCGAGCCGTCGTCCTCGACGACCATCCACACCAGGCCCTTGGCGCCCAGCTCCTGGGCCCGTGCCACCAACCGGTCGAGACCGGCCCGGGAGAGGCCGAGGCCGCCGGCGTTGGCGCCGCGCACCACGCCGCCGTCGGCCAGCACCCCGGCGAACGCCTGGAACTCGGTGGCGGCGAACACCTCGCCGAGATCGGTGATCTCCATCCCGAACCGGATGTCGGGTTTGTCGGTGCCGTAGCGGGCCATCGCCTCGGCGTATCCGAGGTGGGGGAAGGGCCGCTCCAGCTCGACGCCGCGCACGTCCCGGGCCACCTGGACCACGATCGCCTCCAGCGTCTCCAGCACGTCCTCCTGCCCCCAGAAGGACCCCTCCAGGTCGAGCTGGGTGAACTCGAGCTGGCGGTCGGCTCGGAGGTCCTCGTCCCGGTAGCAGCGGGCAACCTGGTAGTAGCGCTCCACCCCGCCGATCATGAGGAGTTGCTTGAAGAGCTGGGGCGATTGGGGCAGGGCGTAGAAGTTTCCGGGACGGAGCCGGCTCGGCACCAGCATGTCGCGGGCCCCTTCTGGGGTGGAGGCGATCAGGGTCGGGGTCTCCACCTCGAGGAACCCCCGCTCGTCGAGCACTCGGCGCATCGCCCGGATCGTGGTGGAGCGGGCCCGCAGGTTGGCGGCCATGCGCCCGGTGCGCAGGTCGAGGTAGCGGTACTCGAGCCGCCGCTCCTCGGCCACGTCGACCCGGTCGTCGAGCTGGAACGGCAACGGATCGGCCGGGCTGAGCACCTCCAGGCCACTGGCGACCACGTCGACCTCACCACTAGGGAGATCCGGGTTGACGGTGCCTTCGGGGCGGGCCCGCACCTCGCCGACGACAGCGATGCAGTACTCCGTGCGCAACCCGTGGAGCACATCGGTCGGGGCCGGGGCGTTCTCGGGGTTGAGCACGACCTGGGCCCGCCCGGAGGCGTCCCGCAGGTCGACGAAGATCACCCCGCCGTGGTCGCGCCGGTGCGCCACCCACCCCGCCAGGCTGACGCGGCGGCCGATGTCGGCGGCCCGCAGCTCACCGGCCCGGGCGGTCCTCAGCGGTTCGTTATCCATCCCAGCGGTCTCCTCGCTTGCATCGAGCCGTGACGCGGCAGCTCACAGCTCCTGCAGGAAGGGGTTGGTGCGGCGCTCCCGGGCCAGGGTAGTCGCCGGACCGTGACCGGGCAGCACCCGCGTCTCGTCGGGCAGTGGCAGCACCTTCGTCTCCATCGAACGCAGCAGGGTGGCGAAGTCGCCGCCGGGAAGGTCGGTCCTCCCGATCGATCCGGCGAAGAGATGGTCCCCGCCGAACAGCACCCCCTCGTCCCGCTGCAGGAAACAGCAGTGGCCCGGGGTGTGCCCGGGGGTGTGCAACACCTCCAGGGTGACGCCTGCGACGTCGAGCACCATGCCGTCGGACAGCGTCTCGAACCGCTCCGGCGGGGCGAACTGGTCCTCCACCCCGGCGGGGGCGCCGCTCCCGAAGAGCGCCGCGATCTGGATCCGCGGGTCGCGGGCGAGCCACTCGTCGTCGGGGTGGAGGTAGGCCTGCATCGACCAACGGAGAGCGGCGTCACGGGCGCCTCCCTCGTGGTCGAGGTGGGCGTGGGTCAGCAGCAGCCCGACCGGCACCACCTGATGGCGGGCCACCAACTCGGCGATCCCCTCGATGTCGGGCGGGGCGTCGATGATCAGCCCCGGCCCACCGGCCTCGGGGGCGACCACGTAGCAGTTGGTCTCCGCCAGCCACAGCGAACGGGTCTCGATGATCATGCGTCGCGGGAGCCTACCGTCCGGCTAGGAGCAACCCGCCGTGGTCGCCCAACACGGGTTCGTGATCTCCCGCCAGTTGGTGTAGGTCCATTCCTCGCGCAGTAGCGGGAAGAACGGGGGACGGATTCGGTCGAGGCGGACGTCGAAGTCGTAGTTCCTGGTTTCGAAGGACTGCGCCATGTCCCCGGTCTCCACCGAGGCGAAGGATCCGAAGGAGGCGAACTCGGAATGGGACGGCGTCAGCGGGCTGCCGTCGTCGCCGCACGACCGGGCGGTGGCGACGCTGCCGTTCTGGGCGAGCATGGCGGCGTAGACGAAGAGGTCGCGGTCGGAGCCGACCGCGTTCGGGTTGACCCGGATCTCGTCGGAGGCGACCAGGCCGAGCACGTCGCCGCCGTCGAGGTCGTCGTGGTAGCGGATGTCGCTGGCGATGATGACGTTGCGCCGCGCCGAGGAGTTCCCGGCGTAGATGGTGAGCTGGCCGGCCAGTTCGAAGGTGTCGGAGGAATTCTGCCCGAGCACGACGTGCTCGTTGGCCCACAGCGCCCCGTTGGGCGGAAGGGCAAAGGTGTCGAGGTAGTGCCAGTTGGCGTTCTGGGAGTTGACCCACCACCGCTCCTCGGAGGTGAGGCAGCCGGACCCACTGGGCGCCGTGGTGGAGTAGGAGACGCGGAGCCGGGTCTCGCCTCCCACCTGGACGGTCTGGATGAGGTAGGCGTTCGCCCCGGACGGGATCGAGTGGTTCTCGGCCGGGTCGAGGCAGATCCCGCCCCCTTCACAGGCGGCGTGCTCCAGCAGGTCGAGGTCGTCCCAGAACCGATCGAAGTCGATCGGGTCCGGGTAGACGTCGGTGATGTACTCCCCCGCCGCGTTGTGGTTGCCGGTGCTGTCCCAGCCCTCCGCCCCGTCCATCCAGGTGGGCGGGTAGTACCAGTACCAGGTGTAGTCGTCGCGGTACCCGATCAGGCCCTCGGCGTAGACGTTGCCGTAGGCCTTGGCGCCGGGGAGGTAGCCGATGTTGCCGCCGGAGTACACCTTGCCGATCGAGTTGGCGCCGTCGCCGAAACGGAGGTCCTTCTCCAGCAGCCAGGCGAACTCGGAGAGCGATTCGGCCCGGATCTCGACCGTGACTGCCCGGGTCGAGGGGCGGCCCCCCTGGCGGCCCACCACGGTGACCTCGAGCGCCCCCGCCTGGGCCGGCGGGGTGACGTGGAGCAGCACCCCGATGTCGTCGCTCGTCGCCCCGGTCCCCGCCTCCAGCAGCGGGTGGTGGTAGTAGTCGGTGGTCTCCTGGTAGTCCCACGTCTCGCAGCTCTCGATCCAGGGGTTGCCTGGCTGCACCACGTTGAGGTAGCCGGAGGAGGTGGAGTCGCTGCACACCCGGGGCGCCTCCGCCTCGTCGACGTAGCTCATGTAGTAGGAGGGATCGATGGTCATCTTGGCGGCGTAGCGCTCCAGCATCGCCTCGGTCCCGGCGAGTACGGTGTCCTCCCGCTTCCCGAAGTCGGCCTTGCTCGTCTGGTTCAACGCCAGGCGGGAGACGAGCACGGTGAGGATCACGATGGTGAACACGCCGATGATCACCGTGCCGAGGGCGAACCCTCCCTCACCTGCGAGCCGGCGTCGGGGTCTACCCATTGCGCAACCTCACGTCCTCCTGCACCTGCACCGGCTCGATCCCGGCGTCGAGGCGGTCGGGCTCGACCCGGAGCCGGATGCGCACCATGAGGAAATCGCATTCGTGGAAGGCGTCGCCACACGAGTCGACGACGTGCTCGCTGCCGGAGGCCCACGACACCCCCTCGAAGAGCGGGTCGGGGCTGTCGGCGACGACGTTGGGGGCGACCACCGTACTGACCGGATCGGCGCTGAAGGTCCAGTTGGGGCCGCTCCCGGCGTCGGCGACGGTGCGGTCCCGTACCAGGTCGCAGAGCCCGCCGTCGCAGTTGGCGAGCCGGTACTGGTACCACTCGGGCCCCGGGTCCCCGGCGTAGCGGTCGGCGGCGAACTGGAGGTCGACGGCGTCCCAGTCGGAGTCGAGGGCGGTGACCACGAAGCCGTCGCCGTCGAGGTCGAGCGCCTGCCGCAGCTCCACGACCAGCTCCCCCACCGCGGTGCCGGCCTCGGTGGTGGCGTTGGCCCGGCTCTCCTGCTGGGCGACGTTGCCGTTGAGGCTGATGAACATGGTGATCATGGCGGCGGCGATGATGGTGGACAGGGCGCCGGCCACCGTCACCTCGATGAGGGTCATGCCCCGTTCGTCGCTCATGGGCAGTTCCCGGGCACGTTCCATTGGTAGTCCCACCAGGGAATCGTCGCCGAGTCGGTGTCGAAGGGATGGGAGGGGTAGTCGGACAGCTCGCAGAAGGCCCGCATCTGCACCACCGTCCCGTAGCTGTCGTTGGTGACGAAGGTGGCCCGCCCCCAATCGTTGGCCGGCATCCGCACCCAGCCACCGTCCGCGATCTTGTACTCGTAGAACCCGTCCGGTCCGTCGGGGCCGTTGCGGAGCCGGAACACGTGGTCACCATTCGGCCACCCGGGCGACCACTCGAGGTGGAGGCTGGTCGACGTGCCCCAGCCCCACGTGTTGAAGCTCTCCACATCGGGCTCGTGGCCCCACGCTGTCGAGGCGGTGACGGTGAACCCCGACTCGTTGGCGGGCAGGTCGATCACCACATCCCCCTGCTCGTCGGTGACCCCGGTGAAGGTCCCGAGCACGGGATGGGTGACGACGACGTCGGCCCCGGCCGTGTCGTAGTGGTTCTCGTTGCTGAAGTCGACGTTGAAGGTCCACGACACCGGGATCCACGACTGCTCCTCGAGCTGGATCGACGCCGTCGCCTCGTCTCCCCCTCCGTAGCCAGGGACGTCGACCTCGACGGTGCCGGGGGCGTAGCCGCCGGCGGAGGCGCTGACCAGGTAGCGGTCGGGGACGAGGCCGTCGAAGGAGTAGTCCCCGGGCAGGTTGGTGATTTCCTCGCCGGTGGTGAGGGCCTCGGCGGTGAGGGTGGCGTCGGTGATCGGTGCTCCGGTGGCGAGGTCGGTGACCTCGACGGTGAGCGAGGCCGGCCGGTAGATCCGGATGGTGCGGTCGGAGGCCCAGCCGTCGGTGGCGTCCACGTGATCGGCGCCCGAAGCCACCGTCTCGGGGTGCAGCAGCCAGCCGCCGGCCCCGAAGAGCCGGATCTCGTAGCTGCCCGGGTCGACGTCGGCGAACACCTGGGCGTCGGATCCCTGCGGCGAGGTGTAGGTGGCGGGCCCGACGAGTTGTACCGCCGGCGTCGGGTAGAACACGGGGTCGTAGGGGTCGTAGGGCTCGTGGCGGTCGACGTTGACGGTCACGATCGCCACCGTCTCCAGGGCTCCCACCGAGGGCGGGGCGATGATGGTCTCCATCCGTACCGGCTGCACCGCGGCGTCCGGCGAGGACACCGTCACCACCACGTACTTGTAGTTGACTCCGACGTCGTAGGTGCCCTCCACCCCGTCACCCCCCTGCGGGATGACGTCGAGGCCGGTGCTGGAGCCGACGTACTCGACGCTGGTGTCCACGGTGTAGGTGCGGTTCTCGACCACCCGGTCCACGGTGCGCTCCAGGATCCCGGAGGGGGCAGATCCGGGATGGCCGACGTCGCCGTAGTCGAGGCTGCGCACCTCCTCGATCCGGGCCTGTGCCAGGTTCTCGGCCACGGTGACGTGCTGGGCCCGCAGGATGGTGCGGAGGGCGAAGGTGATCGGGACGATGCTGATCACGATGGCGATCAGCATGATCCCGGCCGCCACGATCGTCTCGATCACGGTGAAGCCACCCTCCCCGGACAACACCGAGGAGGAACGCATGCGACGCAGCATTCCCATCCTCGGATCATCGGACTCCCGCTTGCCTTCCTTGAGGGAGTGAGGAGGGTTTGATTGGCCCACCCTGGGCCAATACGGGCTAGTCCTCGTCGCCGTGGGGAACGAGCCGGTAGGCGTCGAAGACGTCGTCGACGTTGCGCAACTCTTTGATGGCGCGGTCGAGGACCCGGGGATCGGAGAACTCGACCTCGTAGCGCAGCACCGCCACCCGGTCCCGCCCGGTGCCGGAAGAGGAGGCATGGATGTTGGCGCCGAGCTCCGACAGCACCGTGGTGACGTCCCGCAGCAGCTTGGGCCGGTCGAGGGCCTCGACCTGGATCCAGACGAAGAACGAGCCGCTCTGCATCGGCGCCCACGACACGTCGATCATGCGCTCCGCCCGGTCCTCCAGGGCCCCGATGTTGGTGCAGTCGGCCCGGTGTACCGAGACGCCACGCCCCACCGTGACGAACCCGATGATGTCGTCCCCCGGGACCGGGGCGCAGCAGCGGGCCACCCGCACCAGCAGGTCGGCCATGCCCTCGACGATGATCCCGCGGGTGGGGCGACGCTGCCGCGCCAGCGGAGGCGGCGCCAGCAGATCCTCCTCGTCCTGCTCCGGCCGGAACATCCGTACCAGGCGCTGCGAGACGGTCTGGGCGCTGAGTTGCCCGTCGCCGACCGCGACGAACATGGCGTCGAGCCCGTCGTAGCCGAGCTCGGAGGCGATGTTGGCCAGGATCTTGTCCCGTCCCGGCGCCGAGACGCCGAGCGCCTCCCGCCGGATGGCCTTGGCGATGAGATCGCGGCCGTCGCCGAGTGCGGTCTCCCGTCGCGCCCGGGTGTACCAATGCCGGATCTTGGCGGCGGCCCGGGTCGACTTGACGAACTCGAGCCAGTCCCGGCTCGGCCGCGCATCGGGCGAGTTGGAGGTGATGATCGACACCATGTCCCCCGACTCGAGGCGGGACGAGAGCGGCACCAGCCGGCCGTTCACCTTGGCGCCGACGCAGCGGTGGCCGACGTCGGTGTGGATGCGGTAGGCGAAGTCGACCGGGGTCGCTCCGGCCGGGAGGGTGACGACGTCACCCTTCGGGGTGAGGGCGAACACCTCGTCCTGGTAGAGGTCGAGTTTCAGGTTGCGGAGGAAGTCGCTCGGGTCGGTCGACTCCTCCTGGAGGAAGCGGAGGTCGTCGACCAGCGCGTCGTCGGCGGTGGCGGCCCCCTCCTTGTAGCGCCAGTGGGCGGCGATGCCGTGCTCGGCCCGCTGGTGCATCTCCTCGGTGCGGATCTGAACCTCGAGCGCCTTGCCGTCAGGACCCACCACGGTGGTGTGGAGACTCTGGTACAGGTTGAACTTGGGCATCGCGATGTAGTCCTTGAAGCGCCCCTGGATGGGACGCCACAGGGTGTGGACCAGGCCGAGGGCGCCGTAGCAGTCCCGCAGCGAGGGCACGATGATCCGGATCCCGATCAGGTCGAAGATCTCGTCGAACGCCAGCCCGCTGGTCACCATCTTGCGGTAGATCGAGTAGAGGTGCTTGGGGCGGCCGGTGACCCCCGCTTCGATCCCGACCCCGGCGAGCGACCCGCTCACCTCGGCCATCACCTTCTCCAGGTAGTCCTCCCGCTCCGGGGCGCGGCGCCGGACCTTCTCCTCCAGCTCGCCCTTGCGTCCCGGGTGTAGCTCGGCGAAGCAACGCTCCTCCAGCTCGTGCTTGACCTCCTGGACCCCGAGCCGGTGCGCCAGCGGGGCGTACACCTCCAGCGTCTCTGTGGCGATACGGTGCCGCTTCTCCTCCGGCAGCGGATCGAGGGTGCGGATGTTGTGGAGCCGGTCGGCCAGCTTGATGAGCAGCACCCGGATGTCCTTGGCCATGGCGATCACCATCTTGCGGATGGTGGCCGCCTGCTGCTCTTCCCGGCTCGAGAACCGGATCCGGTCCAGCTTGGTGACCCCGTCGATGAGGGCGGCCACCTCCTCGCCGAACCCGGCGGTGACGTCCTCCAGGGTCAGGTCGGTGTCCTCGACCGTGTCGTGGAGCAGGGACGCCGCCAGGGTGGCGGCGTCCATCCCGTAACCGGCGAGGATCTCGGTGACGACGAGGGGGTGCGAGATGTACGGTTCCCCGGTGAGGCGGGTCTGGCCGCGGTGGGCGGCTTCGGCCACCTGGTAGGCGCGCACGATGAGGTCAACGTCGCCGGCGGGGTGGCGGGCCCGGAACGTGTCGAGCAGGGACGACAGCTCCGTCTCGGCGTCGCCGGTCGATCGCACCTCAGGCAGCGCCATGGCTCACCCCCGGGAGATGCTCGGCTGCGGCCCGTCGCGGCCACTGCCGGAAGCGGCGCTCGGGACCGTCGGGTACGTCGGTTGCGCTCACCGGCGCAGTCTACCGGCGCTTCCTTCGCTGCTTGGGAGGCCGCGGCGCCGCCCCGGTCTCCCGGATCTCGGTGGCGACCTCGGCCGCCGGCGCCGCCTTGGCGGCGGCTTTGGCGGGGGCCGGCTCACCGACCCGGCGGGTGGAACGGCGCTGCATGCGTTGCCAGTTCGGCTCCCGCTCCTTCCACTCGGCGAGTAGCGGAGTGGCGACGATGATCGAGCTGTAGGTGCCGGCGGCGATCCCGATGAAGAGGGCGAGTGCGAACTGGCGGAGGGTCGCCGCCCCCAGCAGGTAGGACCCGACGAACAGCAGCGAGCCGACCGGGAGCAGCGAGGTGGCCGACGTGTTGATCGACCGCATCAGAACCTGGTTCATCGAGAGGTTGGCGATCTCGGTGAACGTGTGGCGATTGCCCAGGTCGTGCACGTTCTCGGTGATCTTGTCGAAGACGACGACCGTGTCGTAGAGGCTGTATCCGAGGATGGTGAGCACCGCGATCACCGTCGCCGGCGTCACCTCGAAGCCGACGATGGAGTAGACGCCGGCGGTCACGATCAGGTCGTGGAACAGCGCCGCCAGCGCCGCCGCCGCCATCTTCCATTCAAAACGCCAGGTGATGAAGCCGGCCACCACCAGCAGGAAGATGATGAGGGCCCGGATCATGTGGTTGGTGATCTCCGCCCCGAAGCTCGGACCCACCGCCTCGACGTTCGTCTCGTTGGGGGTGATCCCCGCCACCTCGGCGACGGTGGCGTTGAGTTGGTCCTGGTGGGCGGCGTCCAGCGCCTGGGTCTGGACGATGATCGACTCCTCGTTGGTGAGCGTGTCGACTCGGAGCTGCACCCGCGCTGCCTCCTCGCCGATGCCGGTGAGGGCGCTGCGGACGCCGGCGACGTCGACTCCGCTGTGGTTCTGGGCCTCGACGATGGTGCCCCCGGTGAAGTCGACGCTCCCGTCCAGGCCCCGGACGAGCAGGGAGAGCAGGCAGATGCTGAGGATGACGCCCGAGATCAGGAAGAACCGGCGCCGCCGCCCGATGAAGTCGAACTCGGTCTCGCCCCGGTAGAGGTCCTGCAGCACGCTCATGTCGCCGCTCCCGCCGCTTCGTGGGATTCACGTCCCATGGCGCCCCGGACGCTGAAGGCGCCACCCTCGCCGAACCGGCCCCGCACCAGCAGCGTCACTGCAGGCCGTGTGAAGAAGTAGGCCACCAGGACGTCGACCAGGGTAGCGATGCCGAGGGTGATGGCGAAGCCCTTCACCGGCCCGATCGCCAGCAGCCACAGCAGGATCGACCCGGCGAAGGTGACCGTGTCCGCCGTGACGATGGTGTGGAACGCCCGCTTGAAGCCGGTGTCCACCGACGGGCGCAACCGCCTCCCCTTTCGGTGTTCCTCCTTGATGCGTTCGAAGAACACGATGTAGGAATCGGCGGTGATCCCGACCGACACGATGATCCCGGTCACGCCGGCCAGGGTGAGGGTGGTGCCCTGGAACCGCCCCAGCAGGATGATGAGCACGATGAGCACGGACCCGAAGACGCTGAGGCCGACGATGGCGGCGACGCCGAGCGCCCGGTAGTAGAGGACGAGAGCGATCGCCACCAGGGCCAGGCCGCCGAGGCCGGCGAGGAGTCCGGCCCGCAGCGAGTCGCTCCCGAGGCTGGCCGACACCGACTCCACCCGTTCCCGCTCGAACGTGGTGGGGAGGGCGCCGTAGCGGAGGATGGTGGCGAGATCCTGCGCCTCCGCTTCCCCGTTGTCGCTGGAGCCCATGGTGATCACGACGGTGTCGCCCGAGATCCCCTGGCCGCTGGGGACGTCGCTGGCGATGGTGGGCGCCGAGATGACCTTGCCGTCGACCACGATCGCCATGGCCCGTTGCGGATCGCCGACCGGGAACTGGGAGAGCTGGGCGGTGGCGTCCTCGAAGAGGCGGTTCCCATCGCTGGTGAACTCGGGATCGACCGTCCACCCGCCGCCGCCGCCGCCGATCTGAACCCCGCTGTAGCCGGCCCGGGCCCCGGTGACGTCAGCGCCGGTGAGGAACGCGGGGCCGACCTTGTAGTAGAGCCCGGCGTCGTCCAGCAGGTAGCTGGTGTCGTCGGGGTTGTCGACGATGGTGAGGCCGGTGTCGGGGTCGATGTTGTCGGGGATGACCGGCGGCACGGTCGTGGTCGTCGTGGTCGTCGTGGTGGTGGTCGACGAGGTGGTCGTCGTCTCCCCCCCTACCGGCGGCACCGTGGTGGTGGTCGTCGTCTCGCTGGGCTGCAGATCCTCCGGCAACGGGAGGGTGCCGTCGAGGAACGCCGGGCTGATTCCCGCCTGGATGTCGAGGACCGGCCGGAAGGAGAGCTCACCGGTCGTTCCCACGGCCTGCAGGGCCCGCTCCCGATCCTGGACGCCGGGGAGCTGGACCTGGATGCTGCGGCTCCCCTGCACCGAGATCTCGGGCTCCTGGACGCTCCCCAGGCCCTCGATGCGTTGCCGCATGATCTCGACCGCCTTGGCCAGCACCTCGCTGTCGGCGCCCTCGGGTGCCGTCAACACGAGCGAGAACCCTCCCTGCAGGTCGAGGCCGAGCTTCGGCTTCCATCCGGCCGAGAGCACGCCGGCGACCGACCCCCAGGCGATCGTCACAGTGAGCAGCAGGGTGATCCACAGCGAGCGGCGATTCACTCGGCGTCGCTCCCGATCCGCTCCGCCACGGCACGGCGGGTGATGCGCATCGAGGTACCACCACCGATGTCGACGACCATGTCGCTCCCCTCGATGCTCTGCACGATGGCGTAGATGCCGCCGATAGTACGGATCTCGTCACCGACGCCGACGGCCTCTCGCAGGTCCTCCATCTGGCGCATCCGGCGCCGCTGGGGTCGAATCAGGATGAAGTAGAAGAGACCGCCGAGGATGATGAGCGGCAGCAGCAAACCGAGCAGCGACCCGGTCGAATCGGTCTGCGTGTCCTGAGCCAGCACGAAGCCGGCCTGAGCTGCGAGGTATGGCACAGGGTCCTCCAATGCGACATGAACCCGATTGCTCGTGGCGACGAGCCGCCACAGGTTAGTGCCGGCCGCGGACTGCATGAAAACGGCCCCGGCCGTTCACCGCTCCCGGACCCGGTCGGCGGCGATCCGAGCCCGGTGCTCGTCGAATCGACCCTGCTCGATGGCTTCCCGGATCCCCGCCAACAGCCGGAAGGTGTAGGTCAGGTTGTGCAGGGTGAGGAGGCGGGCGCCGAGCTGCTCGCCGGTGGTGAGCAGATGGCGCAAGTAGCCTCGCTCGTAGCGGGCGCAGGCCGGGCATGGGCAGTCCGGATCGAGGGGCCGGGTGTCCCGAGCCCACTCCGCCCGCTTGATCGAGAAGTCACCGGAGCGGCTCAGCACCTTCCCGTGGCGGGCGAGCCGGGTCGGGAGCACACAGTCGAACAGGTCGACGCCGCGGGCGACGGCGTCGAGCACCCCCTCGGTGTCCCCGAGGCCCATCACGTAGCGGGGATGGGAGGGCGGCAGCTCCGGGAGGCACGCCTCGAGAGCGGCGTTGCGCTCGGCGACGGTCTCCCCCACCGACAGTCCCCCGATCCCGAACCCGGGAAAGCCGAGGGCGGCGGTCTCCGCCGCCGAGCGCCGCCGCAGCTCGGAGTCGACGCCACCCTGCACGATCCCCCACAGCGACCGGTCGTCGCGGGTGTGGGCCCGGCGGGCCCGCTCCGCCCAGCGCAGCGTCCGTTCCATGGCGGCGGCGGCGGTGGCCTGCGCTGCCGGGAGCGGGATCAGGACATCGAGCACCATGGCGACGTCCGAGCCCAGGGACTCCTGGACCGCGACGGCCCGTTCCGGGGTCAGCTCGACCCGTGAGCCGTCGTAGGTGGAGGCGAAGACGACCCCGTCCTCGGTGATGCGCGGCTCGAGCGAGAAGACCTGGTAGCCGCCGCTGTCGGTGAGGATCGGGCCCTCCCATCCCATGAACCGGTGCAGTTCGCCGAGGGCGGCGACGGTCTCGGCCCCGGGCCGGAGCATGAGGTGGTAGGTGTTCGCCAGCACCATCTGCGCTCCGGCCTGCTCCAGGTCGGCGGCGCCCACCCCCTTCACCGTGCCGCGGGTCCCCACCGGCATGAACGCCGGAGTGGCCACCGGACCGTGGGGGGTGTGGAGTGTCCCGGAGCGGGCCGCCCCGTCGACGGCCCCAGGCTCCCACCAGACCGGTTCACCCATCACCGCCTCCCGGTGTCCTCGATGTACATGGCGTCCCCGAAGGAGAGGAAACGGTACCCGGCATCGAGCGCATGCCGGTAGACGGCGCGCCACCGCTCCCCGAGCATGGCCGCCACCATGACGACCAGGGTGGTCGCGGGGGCATGAAAGTTGGTGAGAACCCCGTCGACCACCTCGAACCGGTAGCCCGGGGTGACGAAGAGATCGCTCTCGCCCGCCCCGGGGCGCACCACGCCTCCCCCGGCGGCTGCCGTCTCCAGGGTTCGCACCACCGTGGTTCCCACCGCGATGACGCGGCTCCCGCGGTGACGGGCGGCCGCCACCGCGTCCACCGCGGCAGCGGGAACGCGGTAGCGCTCGCGGTGCATGACGTGGTCGTCGATGGTCGGCACCGCGATCGGGCGAAACGTGTCGAGTCCCACTTCGAGCTCGACCGCGGTGCGCCGGATGCCGTGCGCCTCGAGGCGGGCCAGCAGCTCCGGCGTGAAATGCAGGCCGGCGGTGGGCGCCGCCGCCGACCCGACGGTCGTGGCGAACACGGTCTGGTACCGCTCCGGGTCGGGGAGCTCGCCGTGGAAGTAGGGCGGCAGCGGAACCGTCCCGATCCGTGCCACCGCCTCCTCGATGTCGCCGTCGCCCTGGAGGGCGATTACGACCATGCCGCGTTCCGGTGCCGTCCGCACCTCAGCCCGCAGCGCGCCGAGGTCGAGCGCCGTCCCGGGGCGGATCCGCCGGGCCGGCTTGATCAGGGCTTCCCACAGTTCCGAGTCGCGGCGCCGGATCAGCAGCACCTCGACCGCTCCGCCGCTGTCGACCTTGACCCCGTGCAGCCGGGCGGCCCGGACCCGGGTCCGGTTCACCACCAGCAGGTCCCCGGGGTGGAGCAAGTCGGGGAGGTCAGAGAACCGCCGGTCCTCCAGGGTGGCGGTGACGAGGAGGCGGGCGGCGTCCCGCGGTTCGATCGCCGCCTGGGCGATGGCGTCCGGCGGCAGGTCGTAGTGGTAGTCGGCGGTGGCACGGGAGGTCACCCGTTCCAGGCTAGGAGGCCCGCCGGGCCCGGTGGCCGGCAAGGAGCCCTCTCGCCGTCGCCGGCGGCGCGCAGTACGCTCGGGACCTCGCAAAGGAGCACCGCCATGCCTGAGGCCGGAACGCCCACCCTCTACGACCGCACCGACCGGCCCGGTCGGCCCGATCCCGAGCCGGCGGATCCCGTCTCCGCCGCACCGCCCGTCTACGCCGCCGACGACGCCCTCGAGGAGGTCCGCGGCGATCACGAGCCGCTCCTGCCACACCGCCCGCCGGTCCCGGCGATCCCCCCCGGCTCCCCGACGTTCACCGCTCCCGAACCGAAACGCCATTCGCTCTGCCTTCGCGCCGACGAGCCGCTCTCCTTCGCCCTCCGCCGCGTCGCCCTCGATCAGTTCGCCGTGGCCATCGACGGTCTCGCCGACCTCGGTGACGATCGTGACACCGTGGTGCACGAGGCCCGCAAGGCGTTGAAGCGGCTCCGTGGCATGTTGCGGCTCGTCCGCGACGAGATCGGCTACGAGGTGTACCGCAACGAGAACGTGGTCCTGCGCGACGTGGGACGGCAACTCGCCCCGGTCCGTGACTCGTGGGTGATGGCGACCACGGTTCGCCACCTCGAGGAGGCCGCCCCGGTGGCCCTACCGGCCGGGACCTACACCGCCCTCCACGATCGGCTCATGCTGCGTCACCTCCAGGTCACCGACGAGACCCTCGCCGACCGGCAACGCATGCTCGACGTCGGAACGACACTGCGTACCGCCCGGGCCCGATTCGCGTCGTGGCCGGTCGCCGACGCCGTGGTCGAGACCGGGGAGGCCCCGGTCCGGCACCGCATTCCGGACGCCTTCAGCGCCATGGACCGTGGCATCGAGCGGGTCTATCGCCGGGGCCGCCGCGCCATGCGTGCCGCCTACCGGACCCCGGCCGAGCTCACGTTCCACGAGTGGCGGAAGCGGGTGAAGTACCTCCGCTACCAGGTGGAGGCCCTCAACCTGCTGTGGCCCAACATGCTGGGCACCTTGGAAGCCTCGCTCGGCGAGCTGGCCGACGTGCTCGGCGACGAGCACGACCTCGCCGTGCTGGGGGTGATGGTGACCTCGGACCGGCAGCTGCTCCCGGTCGACACCGAGCGCTATAGCTTCCTCACCGCCGTCGCCCGGCAGCGCATGGCCCAGCAGCGCCGTGCTTTCGGGATCGGGCTGCGGGCCTATGCCGAGGCGCCGCCGGCGTTCGTGGCGCGGATCCGCGCCTATTGGCGCACCGCGGTGCTGCCACCCCGCCGCTGACGGGTCACATCAGGCGAGTCTGTTCCTGTCCCGCTTCGGGCGGGTCGATCCCGAGGTGCCGGTAGGCGCGGGCCGTCGCCACCCGGCCCCGCGGGGTCCGCTTGAGGAAACCCTCCTGCAAGAGGAATGGCTCGTAGGCGTCCTCGACGGTCTCCGGTTCCTCGCCGACGGCGATCGCCAGGGTGGAGAGGCCGACCGGCCCGCCCCCGAACTTGACGATCACGGCTTCGAGCACCGCCCGGTCGACCTTGTCGAGGCCGATCGCATCAACCTCGAAGACTTCGAGGGCGGCGTCGGCGGTGGCGGCGTCCACCCGGCCGTCGGAACGGACCGTGGCGAAGTCCCGGACCCGTCGCAGCAGGCGGTTGGCGATGCGGGGCGTTCCGCGGCTGCGGCGGGCGATCGCTTCGGCGCCGTCGGCGGTGACTTCGACCTCGAGGATGCCGGCCGAGCGGCCCACGATCGCTCCCAGCTCCTCGGCCTGGTAGTAGTCGAGACGGGCCACGTACCCGAAACGGTCCCGCAGCGGCGGCGCCACCCGGCCGACCCGGGTCGTCGCTCCCACCAGGGTGAAGGGCGCCAGATCGAGCCGGATGGAGCGGGCGGCGGGGCCCTTGCCGACCACGATGTCGAGCTGGAAATCCTCCATCGCCGGGTAGAGCACCTCCTCGACCTGGCGGGGCAGCCGGTGGATCTCGTCGATGAAGAGCACGTCCCCGGCGTCGAGGTTGGTGATGACGGCGGCCAGGTCGCCCGGGCGTTCCAGCGCCGGGCCCGAGGTGGGATGGAACTGGGCCCCCATCTCGGCGGCGAGGATCCCGGCCAAGGACGTCTTCCCGAGTCCCGGCGGGCCGGAGAAGAGCACGTGATCGACCGCCTCGGCCCGGCTCCGAGCGGCCTCGATGAGGATGGCGAGCCGTTCCTTGAGGGAGGCCTGACCCACGAAGTCCTCCATCCGGCGGGGCCGGAGGCCGACGTCGAGCGCCACGTCCTCCGGCAGGCCCTCGGTAGCCAGCAGGCCTTCCTCGCGCATGGTCAACTTCCTCTTCTCGTCAGGCGCGGCGCTGCTTGCCGAGCTCTTGCAGGGACATCCGGAGGGTCTCCTCCAGCGACAGGTCGGCGGGGAGCTCCCGCATCGCCCGATGGATCTCGGCGGTCTGGTAGCCGAGGCCCTCGAGCGCCTGCCGCACCTCGGCGGTGACGGACCCGCTCGACGGCAGCTCGGCGTCGGGCAGCTCCAGCTTGGGGCGCAGCTCGAGCATCAGCTTCTGGGCGCTGCGGGTGCCGATCCCGGGGACGGCGGTGAGCGAGGCGGCGTCGTCGGCGAGCACGGCCCGGCGCAGCTCGTCGGGGCGCAACGTCGCCAGGATCGCCAACGCCAGTTTGGGACCGACGCCCGACACCGCCACCAGCAGCCGGAAGAGCCCCCGTTCGTCCTCGGAGGCGAAGCCGTAGAGCTGCAGCACGTCCTCACGGACGTGGAGATGGGTGTGGAGCACCGCCTCCTCCCCCACCGCGGGCAGCTCGGCGAGCCCGGTGGGGGTCACCGCCACCTCGTACCCGACCCCGGCGACGTCGAGCACCACCCGGTCGGCGCTCTTGGACGCCAGCAGGCCGCGCAGCCGCCCGATCACGGGGACACCTGCCGCAACGCCCGCCGCAGCGGCATCGCCTGGGCGTGGCACAGCGCCACCGCCAGGGCATCGGCCGCGTCGGCGGGGGTGGGAACCGTCGGGAGCCGGAGCCGCATCGCGACCACCTCCCCGACCTGGGCCTTGGGGGCGCCGCCAAAACCGGTGAGCGCCATCTTCACCGCCGACGGCGTGTACTCGTGGATCACGATCCCGGCCTGGGCGGCGGCGAGCAGCAGCACGCCCGAGGCGCGCCCCACCGAGGTGGCGGTCTGCAGGTTCCGGTTGACGAAGACCTGCTCGATGGCGACCTCGTCGGGACGGTGGTCGGCGAGCAGCTCGGTGACGTCGCGGTGCAGCTCGGCGAGCCGCTCGGCGATCGGGAGGTCGGGACTGGTCCGGATCACCCCGGCGACGGTGGCCCGGATCGAGGCGCCGGCGATCTCGACCATTCCGTAGCCGGTGGTCGACAAACCTGGATCGATGCCGAGTACGAACATATGTTCCCTGAGATTAGAGGGAGCCGGGCCCAACTCCAAGGATGCGCCGCCGGCGGCGGCGACCCCGCGGTGGTCAGCTCACCTCGGAGAGCACCTCGTCGGGGATGTCGAAGTTGGCGTACACCGACTGCACGTCGTCGAGGTCCTCGAGGGCGTCGACGAGGCGTAGCACCTTGGGGGCGTTGGTGGCGTCGACGGGGACCGTGGTGGTGGGAAGCTGGGTCACCTCGGCGGATTCCACCGTCACCTCGGCGGCTTCGAGGGCGGCCCGTACCGCCGGCAGGTCGCCGGGCGCCGAGATGACCTCCCACTGCTGCTCGGAGGGGCGGACGTCCTCGGCCCCGCTCTCCAGAGCGGCCAGCATCACGACGTCCTCGTCCCCCTCGACCAGCACGTAGCCCTTCTGCTCGAAGAGGTAGGCGACCGACCCAGGCTCGCCGAGGCTCCCCCCGTGGCGGGTGAAGGCGGCCCGGACGTCGGCGGCTGCCCGGTTGCGGTTGTCGGTGAGGACGAGCACGTAGAGCGCCACTCCCCCCGGTGCGTAGCCCTCGTACCAGATCTCCTCGTACTGGACGCCGTCCTGGTCGCCGGCGCCGCGGGCGACCGCCCGCTCGATGTTGTCCTTGGGCACCGAGGCGTCCTTGGCCTTCTGCACCGCCGTCGCCAGCGCCGCGTTGCCGGTCAGGTCGGCGCCTCCCTGGCGGGCCGCCGCCTCGATCGCCCGGATCAGCTTGGCGAACAGCTTGCCGCGCCGGGCGTCCTGCCGGCCCTTGCGGTGTTTGATGTTCGCCCACTTCGAATGTCCCGACATCACCGCTCCTTTCGGGCCAGGTCCAGCAGCATCTGGTGGATGCGGGTGTCGCCCGTCAGCTCGGGGTGGAACGCCGTCGCCAGGATACGGCCCTGGCGCACGAACACGGGCCGCAGTTCCCCCGAGTCCGGGTCGGCGACCGAGGTGAGCACCTCGACGCCGGTGCCCAGCTTGTCGATCCACGGCGCCCGGATGAACACCGCGTGCACCGGTTCCTCCTCCCCCGCGATCGGGAGATCCTCTTCGAACGAGTCCACCTGCCGCCCGAAGGCGTTGCGCTCCACGATGACGTCGAGCACCCCGAGCTGGGGCTGGACAGGTCCGGTGGTCGCCGCCGCCAGGAAGATCATGCCGGCGCACGTCCCGAGCACGGGGAGCCCGGCGACGACGACGTCCCGCAACGGGTCGATCAGACCGTAGATCTGGGCGAGGCGGCCGATGGCGGTCGACTCGCCGCCGGGGATCACGAGAGCATCGAGGCCCTCGAGGTCGTCCGAAAGTCGTACCTCCACGGTTTCCACCTCCATGCCGGCCAGCAGCGAGAGGTGCTCCCGGAAGTCACCCTGGAGCGCAAGGACCCCGACCCGCACGGCTCACAGCCCCCGGTCTTGCATCCGCTCGGCGGGGGGGATGGTGTCGATGTTGAGGCCGACCATCGCTTCGCCGAGGTTGCGGGACACCTTGGCGATCTTGTCCGGGTCGCGGTAGAAGGTCGTGGCCTCCACGATCGCCCGGGCCCGCTGCGCCGGGTTACCGGACTTGAAGACGCCCGATCCGACGAAGATCCCGTCACACCCGAGCTGCATCATCAACGCCGCGTCGGACGGGGTGGCAATCCCGCCGGCGGCGAAGTTGACGACGGGGAGCCGTCCCGTGGAGGCGACCTCCTTGACCAGATCGTACGGGGCCTGGAGGTCCTTGGCGGCGGACATCAGCTCGTCGGAGCCGAGGGTGGTGAGGCGCCGGATCTGGGCGTTCATCATCCTCATGTGCTTGACGGCCTCCACCACGTTGCCGGTGCCCGGCTCGCCTTTGGTACGGATCATGGCGGCGCCCTCTCCGATGCGGCGCAGCGCCTCGCCCAGATTGCGGGCGCCGCACACGAACGGCACGGTGAACGCCCACTTGTCGACGTGAAGGTCGTCGACCGGGGTGAGGACCTCGCTCTCGTCGATGTAGTCGACACCGAGCGACTGCAGCACCTGAGCCTCGACAAAATGACCGATGCGAGCCTTCGCCATCACCGGGATCGAGACGGCGTGGATGATCTCGTCGACCTTGCCCGGATCGGCCATCCGGGCCACGCCGCCGTGGGCGCGGATGTCGGCGGGAACCCGCTCCAGCGCCATCACCGCGACCGCGCCGGCTTCCTCGGCGATCTTGGCCTGCTCGGCGTTGACGACGTCCATGATGACGCCGCCCTTCAACATCTCGGCCAAACCGCGCTTGACACGGTCCGTGCCGTGCTCGACCGATGGAGTCGACATGTGGTGCTCCTCACGGAGGGGGGACCCTTCAGTCTACCGGGAGGCTCCAACGCCGGAGCGCACCGGTGGTCAGCGCCGCCGGGCGTCCTCGTAGGCGGCCACGTACCCGGCGAGCACGGCGCTGCGGTCGAAGCGGCGCACCCGCTCCGCGGCCCGTTCCCGCAGCCGGTCGCGGCGGGCGTCGTCGCCCAGCAACGAGATCAGAACCTGGGCCAGCCCGTCAGGGTCGCCGGGGGCGCACAGCACGCCGGCGTCGCCGACGACGTGGGTGAACGCCGGCAATGCCGAGGCGACGACGGCGCATCCCGAGGCCATCGCCTCGGCGAGCACGATCCCGAAGCTCTCCCCGCCCCGGGCCGGGGCGCAGAACACGTCCGCCTCGGCCAGGAGGCGCCGTTTCTCGTCGTCGGAGACTCGCCCGACCGGGCGGATCCCCGGCGAGGGAGCCGCCGCCACGGTGGCCACCAGCTCGGCGTCCGGCACCGCCGCCCGCACCCGGGGCCAGGCGGCCACCAGCACGTCGTAACCCTTGCGCGGCTCGTCCCGGCCCAGGAACATCACCCGGCGCGGCACGTGCGGGCCGGTGGCGAAGGACGCGGTGTCGAGACCGTTGGGAACCACTCGGTAGGGCCCGAGACGGGAGATGGCGCCGCCGGCAACCGGGCTCACCGCGGTGACGACGTCGAGCCCGTGGATCACCCTGCGCAGCAGTCGACCGGTCCGCCGGTACAGCGTTCGCAGCAGCCGGGACGGGTCGGCGTGGAACGTCCCCACGGTGGCCACGTCGTCGAGGCGGGCCGCGGCGAGGGACACGAACGGCATGGCCGGCTCGTGGACGTGAACGACGTCGGCGCCGGCGACCGCACGCCGCACCGCCCGTCCCACCCGGGGGTCGAGGGCGATGGGGGCACGGGAGCCGTTGGCGGGAATCGCGTAGGCCTTCCCCACCGAGATCGCTCCCTCCGGCGCCTCCCCGGGGCCCACCACCCAGGCTTCGTGCCCGGCGGCGTCGAGCCATTCGGCGAGCCGGAACACCTGATCCTGTACCCCGCCGGGCGCCGCCAGGTCGTAGGGGCTCACGATTGCCACCTTCATGTCGCCGCTTCCTCTCGGTCCGACGGCCAGTTGGGCACGAAGAGGTGCCACTGGTCGGGAGCGACCCGGATGATGTCCTCGAACACGGCCGCGCAGAGTTGCGCCCCCAGCGCCACCCGCTCCTCGCGGGTGGGCGCGTCGGGGATCTGCAGCGGCGCGTGCACCACGAAGCGGTGGCCCCGCCCCTTCTTGAAGTAGGCGCCGACCGGAAAGAGGGCGGCACCGGTGCGTTCCGCCAGAGCGACCGGCCCCGCCGGGATCGTCGTCTTCTCCCCGAAGTACTCGACCTCGACCCCCCGACCCGAAAGGTCGCGATCGGCCACCAGCGCCACCGTGCCCCCGGCCTCGAGCCGAGCAACCAGCTCACGGGTGATCCGACTCCCCTTGCCGGTGAGCACCACCTCGATCCCCATCTGATTCCGCACCTTCACGAACCACTCGACGATGCGCCGGTTGGGGAGCCGCTCGGCGACCGCCAAGACCGGGATCCCGATCTGCTCCGCCTTGGCCCCGGCCGCGTCCCAGTTGCCGAGATGCGGAAGGGCGAGCACGATGCCGCGACCAGCGGCGACGGCCGCTTCGATGCGCTCCATGCCGATCAGGTCACCGTGGTCGAGGAACTGCTGCTTGTGCCGGGCCCGCACCCAGAAGACCTCGGCCCAGTAGCGGCCGTAGCTGGCGAACATGCGGCGTGTCGTGGACTTCAGAGCCGCATCGTCGCCGAGCACCCGACGGAGATGGCGTTGCACGAGCCGGCGACGGCGACGCGCCAGATAGAAGGCGAGGGTTCCGAGCGCCTCGCCGGTGCGGCGCATGACCGGCTCGGGGAGCAGCCCGAACACGGCGTCGAACGCCCGGTAGGCGAGGTAGCCGGCCGCCTCCCTCACGGCGTCAGCTGTTGCCAAGTCCGCCGGATCCTCTGGCCCACGGTGAGCCCCGACAGCACCACGTAGATCCACAGGACCGGGAAGATGATGGTGAGGCCGAGCCCGTCGATGCCGACCCCGGTCAGCACGAGGATCATGCGCTCCGCCCGTCCCATCCAGCCACCCCGACCCTCCGCTCCCCAGCTCTCGGCCTTGGCCCGCACGTAGGGGATGAGGAGGGAGAAGGCCAAGCCGAACATGCACAGCATGAGGGCCGTCTCATCGTGGCGGAGGCTGAAGGCGAGGCCGGCGAGGATAGCGATCTCCCCGAAGCGGTCCGACATGGTGTCGACGAAGGCCCCCCGGATCGATGCGGTGCCTTGCAGGCGCGCCAGTGGACCGTCGAGGGCATCGAAGAGGGCCCCGACCCCGGCGACGAAGGCACCCACCAAGTACTCGTTGTTGGCGAGCAGGATCGCACCGCAGATCGTCACTACCAGCCCGATCAGGGTGACCGCGGTGGGAGTGAGGCGCGCCTTGGAGAGGGCACCTGCGATGGGGTCCAGTATCGGGGCGATTCGGCTGCGCCCTCTGAGGTCGAGCACTCGGGTCTCCTTCCGATCCGCAAAGGTACCACGGGGACCGAACGCATTCTCCCTGGCTACACTCTGAGCCATTCCTGTTGTCGTGCGACATCCGCCTGTGACGTGACCCAGAAGGAGGGCAACGCTTGGACGGCGACGTCGGAGCGAAGCTTCACATCACCAATCCGACCGGCATCGAGTCTCCGGTGGAGCTCCCCCTGGTGGAGAGCCATCTCGGGAATCACGGCCTCGACATCAGCCGGCTGCGGGCCGAGACGGGGGTCGTCACCTTCGATCCCGGATTCGCCAACACGGCCTCCACCCGCAGCGCCATCACCCACATCGACGGCGCCGCCGGGGAGCTGATCCACCACGGCTACCGGATCGAGGACCTGGCCGAGCACTGTTCGTTCCTCGAGGTCGCCTACCTCCTGCTGTTCGGAGCGTTGCCGAGTCGCCCCCAACTCGAGGCCTGGACCGAATCGATCCGGCGCCACACCCTCCTCAACGAGGAGATGAAGCGCTTCTTCGACGCCTTCCCCCGCAGCGCCCACCCGATGGCGATCCTCTCGTCGGCCACCAACGCCGTCTCCACCTACTACGAGGACTACCTCAACCCGGCCGACCCCGAGAGCTTCGGGGAGAGCGCCAACCGCCTCATCGCCAAGATGCCGACCATCGCCGCCTGGGCTTTCAAGAAGTCCACCGGCCAGGCCTACATCTACCCCCGCAACGACCTCACCTACATCGAGAACTTCCTCCACATGATGTTCGCCACCCCCGCCGAGGATCTGTTGGTGGACCCGATCGTCACCCGGGCTCTCAACGTGCTGCTCATCCTCCACGCCGACCACGGCCAGAACTGCTCGACGGCGACGGTGCGCTTCGTCGGTTCGAGCCGCGCCAACCTGTTCGCCTCGGTGGCCGCCGGCATGAGCGCCCTGTGGGGACCGCTGCACGGCGGCGCCAACCAGGGCGTGATCGAGATGCTGCGCGAGATTCACGACGAGCCCGACGCCACCCCCGAGAGCGTGCTGGCCCGGGCCAAGGACAAGGATGATCCGTTCCGCCTCATGGGGTTCGGGCACCGGGTCTACAAGAACTACGACCCCCGGGCCACGATCCTCAAGAGCTTCGCCACCGACGTGCTCGATCGGGTCGGCGTCGACGATCCCCTCCTCGACATCGCCCGCGAGCTGGAGGAGACCGCGCTGCACGACGAGTACTTCCAGAGCCGCCACCTCTACCCGAACGTCGACTTCTACTCGGGCCTCATCTTCCGGGCGCTCGGGTTCCCGACCCGGATGTTCACGGTGCTGTTCGCCATCGGCCGCCTCCCCGGTTGGATCGCCAACTGGAAAGAGATGATCGAGGATCCGCTGACCCGGATCGCCCGGCCCCGCCAGATCTACACCGGACCCCAGCCCCGCGAGTTCCTCCCCATCGAGGACCGCTAGCCGGTCCCGTTCCCCACGGCCGGAACCGCCTCGATGTAGCGCTCGAGGACCGCACCGCTGGTGGCGTCGACCCGTATCAGTCCGCGTGACGACGGCGGTTCATCCGCCGAGAACACCAGCACGTTCCACACCGGCCGCGACCGCCACCCGTCGAAGCCGACCGTTGCCGAGGCGTGTCCGACGGGGAACTCGGTGGCCCGGTTGGCCACCTCGAGGGCGGCATGTTCCCGGATCATGAGGTGCCACCCGGCCAGGTGGTGGTAGCCGGCGATCACCACGAACCCGGCGACGACGCCCCACATGGCGGTGGGGAGCCCGGCGACGATCCCGCCCGCGGTGAGCGCCGCCGCCACCCAGTAGACGACCGCGGCCCGGTGGCGCCGGGCCGGGTCCGGCACCGCGTAGGGGCTCAGGTTGCCCGCGTCGAGGTCGGACGGCATCTCGGCCGCGGCGGCGACCTCGGCCGGGACCGGGATCTGCGGCATCGAGGGACGCTCGGTCATGGGTTCCGCTACCCCTCCTGGTCGGCGATCTCGACGTGGAGCAGCGCCTCGTCGACGGCGGCCTCGCCCCGCTTGAGGTGCCAGCGATCCCACACCAGCAGCAACGACGGCAGCACCAGCACCGATCCGACAAGGGCGAAGATGATCGCCCAGAACGTGACCTCGCCGAACTGCTGGAACGGCTTGAGCGACGAGGTAACGAGGACCCCGAACCCGGCGGCGGTGGTGAACGCCGAACCGGCGAGAGCTCCCCCGGTGTGGGTGGTGGTGGAGCGGATGGCGTCCTCCGGGGTGTCGAAGCGGAGACGGTCCTCCTGGTAACGATGGGTGATGTGGATCGTGTAGGGCACGCCGATGCCGATGGCGAGGTTGGCGATCATGGCCGTGATCGGGTTGAAGGGGATGCCGCGGGCCGCCATGATTCCGAACACGAGCAGCACGATCAGCGCCACCGGCAGGATGGTGACGATCCCGAGGAACGGGCGCCGCGACTCGAACCAGAAGTTGACGACGAGCACCAGTCCCGCCACCAGGATGGTGAGGCCCAGCGACCAGAGCTGCGAGTCCTGCAGCGCCCGCGCCACACCCTGACTGACGATGTTCTGGTTGGTGGCCACCGTGGTGGCCCCAGCGTCCCGCACCGGAGCGAAGTCCACCTGCAGCTCGTCGCGGAGCCGGAGGGCGTCGGTCTCGCCGGCCTGGGTGGACACCCCGACGTCGAGGTAGTGAAAGCGCCCGTCGACCTCGGCCACCACTCGCCGCATCGGGTCCGGGGAGACCTGCAGCGCCGCCCGGTAGAGGGCGTCGACGTCGGTGCCCGGGGCCACCGTCAGGTCGGGCTGGAGCCCGGAGGCGAAGGCGAGCTGGGCAAAGGCGGGATCGTACGCCTCCGGGTCCCCGCCCTGATCGGGCGGGACGACGAGCTGGGCGATGACCGACACCGGCGACTCGGCGGCGGCACGCGACCCGAACCGGACCACGTCGGGGGTTTCGGCGAGATTGGCCCAGGCGGCAACGAGGGCATTGTGGACCGCAGGGGTGGCGACGTCACCCTTGACGATGACCTCGGTCTCCTCGCCGAAACCGCCCCCGAACTCGTCGACGATGGTGTGGTAGGTGGCGAGGGCGGGAGCATCCTCGGGGAGGAAGTCGGTGAAGCTGAACTCGGTGTTGAGCTCGGTGAACCCGTAGACGCCGGCCCCGGCCGCCACCAGCGCCAGGATCAGCACCACGCCCGAGAAGCGCTCGGCGAGTACCGAGGTGCTCCCCATCACCTTGGGGAGGAGCCGCTCGCTCTGGTGACCGAACGCCTCCCGCACCAGCCGGCCGTGGGCCTCGGCGCGGCGGTCGAGCAATACCCGGACCGACGGCACCACGGTGAGCATGAGCAGGAACGCCGAGCTGATGCCGACCGCGGCCAGCACCCCGAAGTCGGCGATCGCCGAGATCGGGTTGACGACGTTGGTGAGGAACCCGATCGAGGTGGTGACGGTAGCGAGTACCAGCGCGATGCCGACGGTGCGGGTGGCGCGGGACGCCGCCCGGCTCACGTCGGCGCCTTGCCCCAGCTCCTCCCGGTACCGGCTCGTCATGTGGATGGCGTAGTCGACGCCGAGTCCGATGAGCAGGATCGGGAGGATCTGGAGAATCTCGTTGAAATTCCCGATGAGGTCGAGGTACTTGGGACCGAGAATGACGCCGATGCCGTTCATCCAGAGGATCGACATCACGATGACCAGCATGGTGAGCGCCATGTCGGCCAGCGCTCGCCGCAGCGCCGCCCGCCGCGTCATCCGTCCTTTGGGGTGGATCCAGAAGACGAAGAGCAGGATGAGCACAATGATGAGAAAGGCGGTGGCGAAGAGGCGGCCGATCTCGGACTGGAACTCGTCGGCGTTGGCGAAGAGCAGGGCGAAGCTGAAGGCGGAAGCGTCGGTGGCCCTGGTGTCGACCGCCTCCACCGCGTCGGCCATGGCGACTTCCTTGGCCTGGAGGATGGTGTTGTCGGGATCGTTGAGCCCGGACACGTTGAGGAATGCCACCATGAGCCCGGTGTCGGCCTGGGCCGCCTCCAGATCGGACCCAGCGCCGAGCAGGCCCGTGAAGAGTCCGGCGGTGTCGGGTGGGATCTGGGCCAGGCTCTGGCGGAACCCGTCCTTGACCTCGGCGTCGGAGATGCCGGCCAGCATCATCTCGAAGGGAACGCCGGTGTCCTCGGAGCGCATCTGCATCCCCTGCAACAGCGGGTCGAGATAGCCGACGATGTCGCCCCCCGGCCGGCCCTTGAGCAGGTCCGCCACGTCGCTGCCCTCGATGCTGGAGCGCACCGCCACGTAGTCGCGCAGGCCGTCGGCGGAGATGAGGTCGCCGTTCCGGGCGGTCATGACGATCTGCACCGGCTCCTCAGAGTTCTCGGAGAAGTACTGGTCGATGGTGTCGAGCGCCAGGAACTCGGGTGAGTCGGGGGAGAAGCCCTCGTTGCCGGATGCCGTCTCCTGCTGGAGCATGAAGACGAAGAACACGACGGTGAGCGCGAGCGATCCGACGAGCACCGCCCAGGGGAAACGGCGCACCGAGGCGGCGAGGAGCTTGACGAGCTGCTTCACGGGGGTGGTCCCTTCAGGCGAACGGCGGTCGGATCGGGAGATGGGCAGGCGCAGCATACGCGCCGTGTCGCTCAGGGCAAGTCATGGCGCGGTGCTGGTCAACGGGGCGCGGCGCAGAGCTCCACCAGCTCGGCGAGGACCTCGTCCCGGTCGACGCCGCGCCGCTCGTGCTCCTCTCCCCGCAACCGGAGCCCCACCGTGCCCGCCGCCACGTCGTTGTCGCCGACGACCATGACCGCAGGGTGTTTCTGGGTGATGGCACGCCGGATCTTCTCGCCGACGGTGTCGTCGTGGTCGTCCACCTCGACCCGGAGCCCGGCCTGTGCCAGTTGTGCCTGCACGTCCCGGGCGTAGTCCTGGTGGCGGTCGGCCACCGGCACGATCGTCGCCTGTACCGGCGCCAGCCACCCCGGGAAGGCTCCGGCGTAGTGCTCGACGAGGATCCCGACGAATCGTTCGATCGATCCCATCAACGCCCGGTGGATCATCACGGGGCGCTCCCGGGTGTTGTGGTCGGTGGCGTAAAGCAGCTCGAAGTTCTCCGGCTCCCCGAAGTCGACCTGGAGGGTGGAGAGCTGCCAGCGGCGCCCGATGGCGTCCCGTACGTGGACGTCGATCTTCGGACCGTAGAAGGCGCCTTCCCCCTCGGCCACCCGGTACGGCAGTCCGGCCGCCTCCAATGCGAGGCGGAGCGCCTCCTCGGCCTTCTCCCAGGCGGCGTCGCTCCCGATGTACTTCTCGGGGTCTTTGGTGGAGAGATCCGCCTCGAACTCGTTGAAACCAAAATCGCGCAGCACCATCAGCGTGAAGTCGAGCAGGTTCTGCAGCTCGGCGACGATGTCCTTCTCCTCGATGAAGATGTGACTGTCGTCCTGGGTGAACCCGCGGGCCCGCATCAGGCCGTGGATCACGCCGGAGCGTTCGTAGCGGTACACCGTTCCCAACTCGAAGAGCCGGAGCGGCAACTCCCGGTAGCTCCTCCCCCTGCTGGCGAAGATGAGGATGTGGAACGGGCAGTTCATCGGCTTGATCCGGTACTCGGTCTGCTCGTCGAGCACCATGCCCGGGAACATGCCCTCGGCATACCAGTCGAGGTGACCAGAGGTCTGCCACAGCTCGGCCTTGGCCAGGTGCGGTGACACCACGATCTGGTAGTCGTGGGCGAGGTGGGTCCTCCGGCTGTAGTCCTCGATGATGGTGCGCAGCAGGCCCCCCCTGGGGTGCCACACGGCCAATCCGCTGCCGAGCTCAGGCGGGAACGTGTACAGCTCGAGCTCCTGACCCAGCTTGCGATGGTCGCGGCGTTCCGCCTCCTCGAGCCGTGCCAGGTAGGCGTCCAGCTCCGGCTTCGATTCCCACGCCGTGCCGTAGATCCGCTGCAGCTGGGGCTTGGTCTCGTCGCCGCGCCAGTAGGCCCCGGCGCTGCGCATCAGCTTCACCGCCGGGATCCGGCCGGTGGAGGTGAGGTGGGGGCCGCGGCACAGGTCGACGAAGTCCCGGTTGCGGTACACCGACACCTCCGAGTCGCCGGCACCCTCGGTCTCCTCGACCCCCTTGATGATCTCGGCCTTGAAGGGCTGGTCGGCGAACTCGGCGAGGGCGGCGTCGATCGACAGGGTCTCGCGCTCGAAGGGTTGATCCTCGGCGATGATCTCCCCCATCCGCGCCTCGATCCGCTCCAGGTCCTCGGCTGTGAAGGGCTCCTCCACCTCGAAGTCGTAGTAGAAGCCGTCGGTGATGGGGGGCCCGATGGCGTAGGAGGCCCCGGGGAACAAATCGAGCACCGCCTGGGCCATGACGTGGGCGGCGGAGTGGCGGATGACGTGGCGCCCCTCCTCGGTGCTGCCGGTGACGACGGTGAAGGCTCCGTCGGTGGTGATGGGGCGGGTCAGGTCGATCGGCTGCCCGTCCAGCTCGGCTGCCACCGCCGCCTTGGCGAGGCGGGGGCCGATGCTGGCGGCAACCTCGGTGCCGGTGATTCCCGCGGGATACTCCCGAATCGAGCCATCAGGGAAGGTCAGGTGCACGGCCGCCATTGCGTTTCCTCTCGACAGAACAGGTCGGTAAGCGTACCGCGAATCCCGGCAAGCCAGCCCAAAGCGTGAGAGAATGCAGTCAGGGCAGCGAGCGGAAGGGATCGGTGTGGAGACCATGCGGATTGCCGAGCGCTTGGCGAAGGGCGGTCGGGTCCAGGAATTGTCGAGCATCGAGCGCGCCCACGGCGCCAACCGCGTGTACCGGCTCTGGTCCGAGGACGGCACCCAGGTCGCCAAGATCTACGGTACGGCGGCCCGTGACCGCAGGGAACGCCACGCCCTCGAGGCCCTGCAAGACCTGCCGGGGATGCCGCTCTTGGTGGAGCGGGGCACCGAGAACGAGACCCACTGGGCGATCTTCCAAGACGCTGGACGCTGGAGCCTCGGCACCCTCCCGGAGAATCCCGGGTTGGCCAAGAAGGCAGGCGAGATCCTCCGCAGCATCCACGATGCCCCACCGGAGCGGGTCTCCAACCTCTCCCGCGGCATCGATCAGGAATGGGTCAGCGTCGACTTCGTCTCGACCTTCCGGCGCCTGGAGCGGTACCGGGGACGGCTCGGAATCTCGGCCGAGGCGGTCGCCGACGCCCGCAACGTCCGGCCCCCCTACGCCTCCTCGCCCCGCATCGCCCACACCAACACCGTCCCGGAGAACTTCCTCGTCGACGACAAGGGCAACGTGACCTTGATCAACTGGGAGTGGGCCACCCTCGCTCCACCTGAGTGGGATCTGTCGAAGGCGACATGGCTCATCGGGCTCCAGGCCGGACCCAACGCCGCCGCCGCCTTCCAGGACGGCTACGGGAAACGGCTGGAGCGGGGCCAGCTCGACCGTTGGACCGTCTACCACGCCGGCATGATGCTGGTCTACACCGCCGAGAACTCGATGCGGAGCGGCCTCACCGACTACGGCTACCTCGTCGCCGAGCTGCGTCGCGCCGTCACCGGCTCGATTGCCGACCCCGACCGGCAGTCCTGACCGGTCGCCGCGAGGTCCTCGCGATCCGGCCGACCCTGCCGTACCATTGTCCCCAGTCGACGAAGGGTCAGCATGTTTGCAGTCGGCCGTGTGATGAATCTGTTGGCGGAACGCGCCGCCATGGCCGACGGTGCCCCGGCAACCGTCGAAGACGACACCCGCTCCGGGACCTGGGTACGCGCCGTCGACGACGATGCACTCGACCTACCGTGCCCGTGGTGCCTGGCCCCGACCGACGAGAGCGACGTGAGCTGCCCGTCGTGTGGGCAGGACTTCGGGCCGTTCAGCCCGCCTCGTACTCTCGGTTGATCAGCGTCGTGCGGAAGCCGAGTCGCCGGTAGAGCCGGAGCCCTTCCTCGTTCGCCTCGTCGACGTACAGCATCGCCGTCGACGCCCCCTGCCGGGTGTGCAAGTCGTCGAGGCCGGCCACCACCAATGCCACCCCCAGCCCACGCCCTCGCGCCCCCGGGTGGACCCCGATCGTGTAGATCTCGCCGACCCCGCCGGGATGCAGCTTCGTCCAGCAGCTCCCGAGGAGGCGACCCCCGCTCCGGGCCATCAGCAAGCCGGCGGGATCGAACCAGGGCCGGGCCAGCTTCCGCTCGAGGTCCTGCACGGTGAGGGCTCCGTTCTCGGGGTGACCCTCGAACGCGGCGTTGTTGACCGCGAGCCATTCCGCCTCGTCGACCCCGGGGCGGAACCGGTCGAGGCGAACCCCGGGAGGCAGGGGCGCGTCGTGGAACATGGGAAGGCCGCGCCGCATCTCGTGGAGCGCCCTGGTCGCCACCCAGCCCCGCCGTTCCATCGCCCCGGCGGTGAACAGATCCCAGGCCCATGCCGTGACCCTGCCCTCTCCTCTCACCGAAGCGATCGTTTCCCCGAAAAGCCGATCGAGCGCCTCGTCGGAGCGAACCGTCGGATGCAGCACAACTTCGATCGCCCAGTGCCCGGCGCCTCCGGTCCGACCTGGATGATGCCAGGCCGCCTGCCCGTACCCCACCACGTCCCCGCCCAGGTTGCGGTGCGCCACCGCCACCCGGGCCTCCTCGTCGCCCACCAGGTGGAGTTGCTTGTGCTCGGACAGGGCGGGCCGGTGGTCGGCCACGCGCACCGCCGCCAGCAGTGCCTCGATGGCAGGACGGTCGGACGGGACAGCGGGTCGAAACGTGAGCGGGACACCCATGGCGGCGCACCCTACCCGGCTCAGCAACCGGCCTCGGCGTAACCTACGTCCCCGTGAGCACAGTTGGCTTGGTCCTCGGCGGTGGTGGCATCACCGGCGCCGCCTACCAGTTCGGCACGCTGATCGCGCTGGAGATGGCAACCGGCTGGAGCCCCAACCGGGCCGAGGTCATCATCGGCACGTCCTGTGGCGCCCTGGCAGCCGCCATGGTGCGCGGTGACCAGGCGACGCTCGAGACCCTGGTGGGCGACGCCGGAACCGACGACGACGCCGCCGCCTTCCTGCGGGAGAAGGTCTACCGGCGCACCCGGCCTCGTGGTGTGCTGCGGTGGGTGCGGCGCGGCGTGCTCCCCGGCCTGCGCCACCCGGACCTGCGCCTGGTACTGGGGAGCCCCGCCCTCTACAGCACCGCCGGCCTCGCCGACTGGATCGAGGACCGCCTCGGTGACCTGGCCGACTCATGGCCCGATCGCCCCACCGTGATCGTCGCCTACGACCTGGCAGGGCGCCGGCGAGTTCCGTTCGGGACCGAGGCGGCGCCCCCGGTCAGCCTCAAACACGCCGTCGCGGCCTCGACCGCCGTGCCGTTCCTGTTTCAGCCGGTCAAGATCCGCGACCGCTGGTACGTGGATGGTGGGATCGCCAGCGGGACATCGGCCGATCTGGTGCTCGCCAACCCGGATCCGCTCGACCTCATCATCGTGATCGCCCCGATGGCCGCCGAGGAGACCCGACCGGGGGCGCGCTTCTTCGAGGGGGTGTTCGATCGGGTGGGGAGGACGGCGCTGGAAGCCGAGTTGGCCTTGGTGGCAGAGGCATGGCCGAAGACGGAGATACTCGTGCTCCGGCCGGATCGGCGGGTGATGGATGCCGCCCGTCCCAACCCCATGTCGACCGAGGCAGCGGTCCCGGCCTTCATGCGGACGCTCGGCTCACTGCAGGAGGAACTCGGTCACCGGGAGACGTGGTCGATCCTGCAGCGTCATCTCGTGGATGGGGCGAAGGCCACCCCGGTCACGGATTGACTTCGCGCAGCTCCTCGAGCAGCCGGTCGACCTTGCCCACGAGATCCTCGTCGGCCTCGCCGGCCTCCTCGATCTCCTCGGCCTCCTCGGCCTCCTCGGCGCTTTCGGCCTGGTCGACCAGGGCGAAGCCGCCGGCGGCCTCGCGGCGCTCGTTGACCTCTTCCGGGCTCTCCTTGGATTCGGCGATCGCCTCCAGCAGGGTGCCTCGGGCTTGTTCGAGCTGGGGAACGGCGTCCTCGGCGACGGACCGCAGCAGCTGCTCGGTGTCACCGACGATGCTGCTCAGCGCCTCGAGCCGCTCCAGCAGAACCGCGTTCGCCTCCAGTGCCGACCGTGCCATGGCGTCGGTCTCCTTCTGGCTGGCAATCATGAGCTCCTCGGCCTGCTTCCTGGCGGCGGAGACGGTGCTCTTCGCTTCACGCTCGGAGCCGAGGAGCAGTTCCTTGGCCCGATCCGTGGCCGAGGCCACGAGTTCGTCCGCCGCGGTTCGGGCGGAGGTGAGCATCTCTTCCTTGGCTTGGGTCGCGGCGACGAGGGTGAGGCGCAGCGCTTCCTCGGAACCCTTGGATTCGGCGATCTCTCGCTCGAATCGCTCGATCGTCCCCGACACTTCGGACAGTTCGCGGTCGCGGCGTTCCATCTCCGCCGCGATTTGGTCGAGGTACTTCTCGACCGTGGCGGGATCGTATCCCCGCTTGACGAACTCGAACCTCTTTTGCCGAATCTCTGCTGGTTCCAGCTCCACGACTTCACCTCTCGCTGCTACAGGCACTCTGGTACCCGGTGTGCCGGCGCCCATTCTCCCTGTCTACGGTGGCTGGGTCGCGGAATGTATTCGTGCCGTCTCCGGCGGTCAACACTCCGACGCCCCGGGCGACAAATGAGTCGCCCGACCCGTAGACATACGGCATGTTGATCGCGTAGTTTGAGCGAAACTACTGAGAGTGGTTTGAGGCCCGGTTCCGGGCCGAGAGAGAACGCCAGCGGTAGGGATACCATGACTACGAGAATCGTTGTGAGGATCCAGCAGATGCTGCGCCGTGAGGAGGGAGCGAGCCTCGTGGAGTACGCCCTTCTCATCAGCCTGATCGCCATGGTGGCATACATCGCGGTGCTGACCTTCGGCGGAGCCCTCTCCACCAAGTACAGCGACATCGCCCAAACGCTTCCCTGAAGGATCCGGGAGCCGAAGCCCGACTCCCGGGAGACCGGCGACTCCGCCTACGTCGCCGGTCGGCGCGACGACTTCGTCCCGGCCTCCGGGCACGCTTCGAATCGCGGGGAGCCCGACCTTGCGAAATCGAGTGGAGCAGCCCGGGGGCTCGTCGCATTCTGAGGTCCTGCGCCACCCCGCTCCGCCCGGCCCGGATGGCCGACCCCCCGCCCTGGATCGCCAAGGCTTCGCAGCGTCGCGGCAGCCGGCAGCGGCCCCCCGATTGACAGGCGGACCAGGGGTCATATAGGTTATGAAAACGATCTCGATACCGTTTTCAGCCCGACCGGGCGGGAACGCCGGAGCGTCGGGCCCGGACGGTGCCGAACGGCTGCGGCGAGCAGGAAGGCGTGGCGCTTGGTGCCTCCAACGGACGCCCTGGCGGGGTCTCGCAACATACTGCCGGTGCTGCGGCGCGCCCAGCGTTCCCGGCTCCGCCTGCGCGTGGGTCATTCGGTTCGGGAGGGCCTACATTGGGTGCCTGGGATGCGATCGGGCCCGTCGCGTTGCACTACCGCCCTCTGGGAGCCGACTGCCGGCCGCGGCACGCTTGGCGGCCGGATGGCACCGGGCGGCCGAGGAGAACGTTGAGTTGAGGAGGAGACGCAATGGCAGGTGAGTTTTTCACCGAGGTGACCGAGCCGGTTCGCTTCGAGGGTGTGGACAGCGACAACCCGTTCGCTTTCAAGGTCTACGACCCGGATCGTGTGATCCTCGGCAAGCGAATGGAGGATCATCTCCGCATCGCCGTCTGCTATTGGCACTCCTTCACCTGGGGAGGCCAGGACGTCTTCGGTCACCCCACCTTCGACCGGCCCTGGCTGGAGCGCCCTTGGGACCTGACGGCAGCCAAGCAGATGATGGATGCCGCCTTCGAGTTCCTCGTGAAGCTGGGAGTGCCGTACCTCTGCTTCCACGACCGTGACATCGCCCCGGCCGGCGACACCTTCGCCGAGACGGTTCGCAATCTCGAGGAGATGGTCGGCTACGCCGAGGCCAAGATGCAGGAGACCGGCGTCAAGCTGTTGTGGGGCACCGCCGACCTCTTCCACCACAAGCGCTTCGCCGCCGGCGCCGCCACCAACCCGGATCCTGAGGTGTTCGCCCTGGCGGCGGCACAGGTGAAGCACGCCCTCGACGCCACCCACCGGCTCGGAGGCGCCAACTACGTACTGTGGGGAGGCCGTGAGGGGTACGAGACGCTCCTCAACACCGACCTCAAGCATGAGACCGACCAGTTGGCCCGCTTCCTGACGATGGTGGCCGAATACAAGCACCAGATCGGATTCGACGGCTTGCTGCTCATCGAACCGAAGCCGCAGGAGCCGACCAAGCATCAATACGACTACGACTGCGCCACGGTCCACGGCTTCCTGGAGCGCTACGACCTGGCCGACGAGTACCGGGTCAACATCGAGGCCAACCACGCGACGCTGGCGGGACACAGCTTCCACCACGAGGTCGCGTACGCGATGGCCAACGGCATCTTCGGCAGCGTCGACGCCAACCGGGGCGACCCGCAGAACGGGTGGGATACCGATCAGTTCCCGAATTCGGTCGAAGAGCTGTCCCTCGCCTTGGTCGAGATTCTCCGGGGTGGCGGGTTCACCAGTGGAGGCTTCAACTTCGACACGAAGCTGCGGCGCCAGAGCATGAGCCGGTCCGACTTGTTCCACAGCCACATCGGCGGCATCGACACCTTGGCCCGATCGTTGCTGGTGGCCGCGGCCCTCATCGAGGACGGCACGCTCGACGCCAACCGCAGCTCCCGCTACGCCGGATGGGACACCGGCATCGGCGCCGAGATCAGCGGCGGCCTCGGCCTCGCCGACGTGGCGGCCCGGGTCGAAGCGGAGAACCTGGATCCGGCTCCGGTGTCGGGTGGCCAGGAGCGGCTCGAGAATGTCGTGAATCGGGCGATCTGGCGAACCCGCTGATCTGGCAGACGATGCCAGAGCCGGCTCGAAACGCCTATGGCTGAACCCTCCCCGGCCTCCCGCAGGGTGGCCAGGGCGGTCTCAAGCATTCCGCCTCCACCGCCGATAAGGCCAGGTATGTCGGAGTTCACAATCGCCGAAGTCCAAGCGATGGTGGCCGCGGTGTCAGTGCCGATGCTGGTGGCCGACTACTCGCCACTCGTCGCCACCTATCGGGGCATCGACGCCAGCGAGCTCCGGGAACGCCTCGAGAACGACAACGACGTATTGCTGGCGGCGACCCGCCTGCTGGAGGCGGTGGCGGCCAGCGATGCCTGGCTCCGCCTCTACGGAGACCCGATGAGCGAGGCTCCGCCGTCGTTCACCGAGCGCCGTCTCGATCTGACGAAGTACCCGGATCTGAAGGAGTCCCTCGTCCAGCAGATCTGCGCCCCCTTCGTGGGGGTGACCGCGGTGATGCGGGAGCACAGCGTCCCGACCCTGAGCGGCCGGGACGTCATCGTGCGCTCCCACTGGCAGGCCGCCAGCACGACCGACCGCAACCGGTACTCGCGCATCGTGGTCGTCGACCTCGACGTCACCGATCTGCGCCGCGCCGAACGCGATGCCTTGGACGCGGCCGAGGCGCAGGCCCGCCTCATCGGCTCGGTGAGCCACGAGTTGCGCAACCCGATCACCGCGCTCGCTGGTTTCGCCCATCTCCTCGACGGCGATTGGGACGCCCTCGACGAGGAGGGGCGGCGCGAGATGGTGCGCACCATGGCGGTGCAGGCCGAGGACGTCTCCGGCATCCTGGAGGATCTGCTCGCCGAGTCCGCCCTCGACCGCTCCACACTGCGGGTCGTGCGCGAGCAGGTGAGCCTCGGCAAGGTACTCGACGGTCTCGACCTCGAGGAGTACGAGGTGAAGCTGGATCCGACCCTGACGGTGATCGGCGATTCGCTGCGGATCCGGCAGGTCATCAGGAACCTGGTGAGCAACGCCCGTCGCTACGGTGGTGAGCACCGGGTCCTCCGCACCGAAGTCGACGGCGACCACCTCATGATCAAGGTCATCGACGATGGCCCCGGCATCACCCCGGAGGCCAGGGCTCGTCTTTTCGAGCCGTTCAACTCGGGCACCGCCTCCGGCTCCATCGGACTCGGGTTGGCGATCTCGCGGGACCTGGCCCAGGCCATGGGGGGTGACCTCCGGATCGACGACGCCGCCGAGCACACCACGTTCGAGCTCTTGCTTCCTCTGTCGACTGCCTCGACGTCCTGGAAAGCGTGTAGCGACCACATCCAGAACCGCTGAGAGACGTGAACGTCGGCGATGATCTCTCCGAAGATCGGCCTGCCGCGCTGTTGTGCCGAAGCTGGAGCCTGGAGGCGACGACGCCTCCTGCTCCTGCCGACCCGACCGCTGAGGGCGGGGAGAAGACCGCGGCAGCTCGGCGCCTGGCCCGCGGCCTCCTCTACGAGGTCGAGGTAGCCCGCCTCGAAGCGCAGTTCACCGGGCCGCTGACACCGCTCGATCGGCTGCGCCGCCGGTACCTGCGCCGCTCGCTCCGCCTGCGGTTCTCCGACGCCACCACCCTGCCCTAGGGCCGACGGCGGGCTCAGCCGGCGACCGGGAGCGTGAGCTCCACCTCGACCGTGGCGCCGGGCGCAGCGATCGGCACCGTGGTGCCGTCGATCGGCTCGCCGTCGACGGTGAGCAACGAGGCGCTTCCCTCTCCCCTGCGCACGGCGATGGCGTAGGTGGCACCGCGGTAGCGCCGGGTCGCCGTGAAGCCGTCCCATGCCGCCGGGATGCACGGCGCGACCCGGAGGCCGTGGTAGGTCGGCCGGATGCCGAGGATCCACCGGGTGGCCGCCTGGTAGCACCACGACGCGGTGCCTGACAGCCACGAGTTGCGCCCGAGGCCCGACTGCGGATGCTCGTCGGAGAGGATATTCTGGGCGTAGACGTAGGGTTCGATCTCGTACACGTCGGCGATGTCGTTCTTCGCCGCAGGGTTGATCTGGGTGTAGTAGCGGTAGGCGCGGTCGGCGTTGCCGAGCAGGGTCTCGGCGATCATCGCCCAGGGGTTGGTGTGGAGGAAGATGCCGCCGTTCTCCTTGGCGCCCGGCGGGAAGGTGGTGACCCCGCCGTAGTGGGGGTCGTAGCCGTCGAAGCCGGGGGTGGAGACCTTGATGCCGAAGGGCGTGTTGAGCTTCTCGAACACCGAGTCCATCGCCCGGCGGCCACGTTCGGGTGAAGCGAATCCCGAGAGCACCGCCCACGATTGGGCGTTGAGGGAGATCCGGCCATAGGTGTTCTGCTTGGAGCCCAGTGGGACGCCCTCCTGGTCGAAGTACCGCACGTACCAGTCGCCGTCCCAGGCGTGCCGTTCCACCCGACCTCGCATCTCCTCGTACGCCTCGCGCAGCGTGGCGGCCTGGTCGTCGCTGCCGAGGTACTCGTGGAGGGCGATCAACTCCCGTAACGCCCAGCCGTAGAGGTGGGCGGTGAAGAGCGACTCGGAGCCCGTTGGCAGGTTCACGGTGTCGTTCCAGTCGGCGAAGCCGAGGTGGGGCAGGCCGTGCATGCCGACGTCGCCGCGGGTGAACGCCACCCCGCGGTGCATGTGATCGAGCACGGTGCCGGTCTCCGGCGGGTTGCCGTCGCGGTCCTTCTCGGAGAACGGCACTTCCCGGTCGAGGAAGGCGAAGTCCCCCGTCTCCTCGAGGTAGGAGGTGATGCCGAGGATGCTCCATAGGTGGTCGTCGCTGTAGTAGTCGGGACGGTCCTCCATCTCCACCGATGCGCCTTCGGAGCCCTCCATGGTGAGCGGGTTGAACTGGTGGAACGCCGACCCGTCGGCCCGCTGGAAGCTGATCAGGGTGGCGAGGAATTCCCTGGCCTCGTCCGGTAGGGCCGGGATGACCGCCAGCACGTCCTGGGACGAGTCGCGCATGCCGATACCGCGGGACCCGAGCCCGAGCTCGTAGTACGACAGGTAGCGCGACCACTGGCGGGTGATGTAGCACTGGTGAGGGTTGTGGACGTTGACGATGCTGTCGAAAGCCGGGTCGGGGGTCTCCACCTGGAGAGTGGCGAGGTAGTCCTCCCAGAAGTCGGCCATGGCGGCGAGGGCGCGGTCGGTGGCAGCCGGTTCGCGGTAGCGGGCGATGCCGCGGCGGGCGGCGTCGAGGCTGGCCTCCTGCCCGAGCTGGGTGATGAGCCGCCTGGTGTCCCCCGGCTCGATCGAGCCGAGGTGGTGGAGCAGGGCGCTGATGTTGTCGGCCCGCTCGGCGTCGCGGCTGCTCAGCTCGTCCTCGAGCAGGGCGAGGGGCCGCTGCCAAGTGCCGTACTCGTTGGCGCCCAGGAAGCGCTTGCGGTCGGTCTCGAAGCTGGAGGCAGGAAGGTTCGAGGTCAGGTAGTTGATCTTGACGTCGCGGCGCATGAACGGGTATTGGATCATCACGACGTACTCGCCGTCCCGGCGGCCGCGTGACTGCATCGTCTGCGGCACCCAGTCGGCGTTGGTGAACTGCATGAGGGCGTCGGGGTGGCTGTACTCGACGACGGGGACGGCATCGACCACGACGGCGGAGTCGCGCAGGTTGGTGATGCGGATGTCGCGCACCTCGCGGGTGTCCCCCACCGGGACAAAGATCGTGACCTCGGTGCGGATGCCGTGGGACTCGCTGACGATGCGCGAGTAGCCGAGCCCGACCCGGCACTCGAAGCGGTCGGGCAGGTCGAGGGTGGGCACGTAGAACGGGGAGTAGACCCGGTAGACGGAGCCGCCGCCGGGATCCTCGTGGAGGCGCAGGTAGAGGGTGGTGCCTTTGAAGTCCGACGACGGCATCTGCTGGATGTACTTCGTGATGCGGTTGTAGGTGGGGTCGCCCTTGCACAGCAAGGCGCCGCCGGTGTGGTCGACGAAGCCGCCGAAGGCGAGGGTGCCGACGTAGTTGATCCACTTGGTGGGGGTCTGCGGATCGGTGATGACGTACTCGTGGGCGGCGTTGTCGAAGTATCCGCATCTCATGGGCGACATCGTAACGCCGGGTCCACCACCGGCCGGTTTCTCGTAGAGTGGCGAGCCGCCAGCCCTGCCGATGCAACCCGCCGGCGGGTCCTTGCGCCCGACCATTGCCCAGTTGTTCATCTCCGGGCAGCATTCGTCCTTCCACATCCGAGAGGAGCAATCCGTGTTCAGCATGAAGAACCTGGCCGCGCTGGTGGTATTGGGACACGGCCTGGGGTTCATCCTCTGGTTCCTGGCGTCGTGGTTCCCCCGCATCCCCATCCGGGGCAACGACCGCCACTGGATCTTCTCGGACACCCAGACCATGAGCGGCACCTTCGGCCGGGCCTGCGGCCTGCTCTCCCTGGCGCTCATCCCCGCCTTCCTCGTGCTCGCCTGGGGGATCTTCACCGAGGATCCGTCGTGGAAGTGGGGCGCCGTGCTGGCCGTCGTGTCGATGGTCGTGATCGTGCCCTGGTGGAAGGGGGCCGGCCACTCCAGCGCCATCGGCGCCACCCTCGTCAACGTGCTGCTGGTGTGGGCGGCGTTCTCGTCCGACTTCGCCGCCGACTTCGTCCCGAAGGGCTGAGGAGTCACCCGAGCAAGACCACCACACCGGGCCTCGACCCGCCGGCGCCCGGTATTGGCTTGCCAAGTACTACACTGGAATCACACCGTGCGCCCCCGCGCACAACGCCTGCTCCGCCTCCCGTTCCGTCCGGCGGAGTCACCGCATGACATCCTCGTTCACGTCGGCGCCCCTGGCCGGCTTCCGAAGGCACATCAGGCGGGGCGTCCAGCCCCCGACGGTTCGAAGCTTCGGAAGGAGCATGTTCATGTCCAATAATCTCTACGTGGGAAACCTCTCGTTCAACACCACCTCGGGCGATCTGGAACGCCTCTTCGCCCCCCACGGCGAGGTCCGCAAGGCCCAGGTGATCTCCGATCGTGACACCGGCCGGTCCCGCGGTTTCGGCTTCGTCGAGATGGCGTCGTCCGAGGAGGCCAAGGCGGCCATCGATTCCCTCAACGGCAAAGACCACGACGGCCGTCAGCTCACGGTGAACATCGCCAAAGAACGCTCGCGGTGAGCTCCGCGACCGCCCGGTTGGTCGACACCACCACCCAGCGATGTGTGGAGTGTGGACATCCTCGGAGAGAGCACCGGTTCGACAACATCTGCACGGTTCCCAAGTGCACCTGCGACGACTACCGGCTCCCCGACCCAATTCCGACCCGCTCGAAGGACACGGAACGCTGAACGCGTTCCGTGCCTTCGCGCCTTCGGCAAGGTTCAGCCGAGCCTGATCACCACGCCCTCGTCGGGCCGTAGTTCCAACGACGGCCCGACCTCGGCTCCGTCGCGGGCCGGATCGGTGGAGACGGCGACCACCCCGCCCCGATCCAACTCGACGACGCACGGCTCGGCGGTGAAGTTGAGGGCCACCGCGAACGGGTCGCCGTCCCCGCTGCGGAGGTAGGCCAGCACGCCGCCGGGAACGTCGAGGATCGCGTCGTAGCCCCCGTGGGACAAGGCGGGCTCGCCAGTGCGCAATGCCAGCAACCGCCGGTACAGGTTGAGCATCGACCCGGGATCGGGTAGCTCGGAGGCGACGTTGAGGCGATCGGCCTCCGAAGTGAAGGGGAGCCACGGCTCGTCCGAGGTGGTGAATCCGGCGCCCGCCCCAGGCGTCCACTGCATCGGGGTGCGACAGCCGTCCCGGCCTTGACCCGGCACCTGGATCCCCCACGGGTCCTGCACCATCTCCGGCGGTACCTCCACCTGGGGCATGCCCAGCTCGTCGCCGTAGTAGAGGGTCGGGGTGCCCCGCAGGGTGAGCAGCAGCACCGCGGCGACCCGGGCGGCGTCCGACCCGATCCGACCCACGATCCGAGGCTCATCGTGGTTCCCGAGCACGTGGTTGGGCCAGGCTCCGGGCGGGACCGCCCCCTCCACTGCATTGACCCGACTGCGGATGCCGGCGGCGTGCCAGGGCGCCCACACGAGCGAGAAGTTGAACGGCATGTGCAGCTCGTCACCGTCGCCGTAGTAGGCGGCCCACTCGGCCCAGTCGAAGATGTGGATCTCACCGACGGCGAACCGGTCGCCTGGGTAGGAGTCGAGTAGGGCGCGAAGGTCGCGGAACACGCCGTGCACGTCCGGGTGGCCCTTGTCGTTGACGTGCTCCTGCGAGTCGTACTCGCCAAGGGACTTGAACATCCGCTCGTCGAGCGGCGCCGCCGGCGGATTGTCCCGCATCTTGGGGTCCTTCATGATGAAGTGGGCGACGTCGATGCGGAACCCGTCGACCCCGCGGTCGAGCCAGAAGCGGAGGGTGTCGAACATCGCGGCGCGGACCTCGCGGTTGCGCCAGTTGAGGTCGGCCTGGGAGGCGAGGAACGAGTGCAGGTAGTACTGGCCGGTGGCCTCGTCCCATTCCCAGGCCGGGCCGCCGAAAACCGAGAGCCAGTTGTTGGGCAGACCGCCATCCGCCCTGGCGTCGGCCCAGACGTACCAGTCCCGCTTGGGGTCATCCCGGGAGGACCGTGATGCGAGGAACCACCGGTGCTGGTCGGAGGTATCGTTGGGCACCCAGTCGATGATCAGCCGCAGGCCCCGATCGTGGCAGGCGGCGACGAGCCGGTCGAAGTCCCCGAGGGTGCCGAACAGCGGGTCGACGTCGCAGTGGTCCGAGACGTCGTACCCGAAGTCGGCCATCGGGGACGGGTAGAAGGGCGAGACCCAGACGGTGTCGATCCCGAGCGTGTCGCTCAGGTAGTCGAGACGGCTGGTGATGCCGGGGAGGTCCCCGACGCCGTTGCCGGTAGAGTCCTGGAAGCTGCGCGGGTAGATCTGATAGATGACCCCCATCGACAGCGCCACCCGGGCGGATTCACCGAGGCCGAGGCGACGCGCCGCGGCCTTGCCTTCGTCGCTGCTCCACCAGCGTGCCGGTCGGTTGACGAATCCCGGGGATGCTGTCATGCCGGAATACTGCCAAGGATTCGCGCCGCCGGCCAGCGGTGGTTGGCGGCGGTCCGTCCGGTCAGGCGGCGGCCGGCTGGATCGAGGTGACGTCGCAGAGCGGGATCGACTCGGTGCGGGCCTCGTGGCGGAGCAGGATCGCCCGGTCGCCGTGGGGGACTTCCATGCCAAGGTATTCGCCCGAGGTGGAGCCGCTGCGGGTGGTCGCCTGGTAGCTGGCGCCGCGGCGGAGGTGGTTGAGGCTCCATGCCGCATGTGGGCACGGGGTGTGTAAAGGGTTCATTGGTGACTCGTTTCCGTCGGGCCCGATCGGCCCGGTGTCGGTGAAGATGATGGATGGGTGGTGGCTCAGCCGCGGGGACGGCTGGCGTTGGCGAAGCGGACGGTGAGGTCCCGGCCGTCGAGGGTCGAGCCGTGCAGCGCCGCGATGGCGCTCCGGGCGGCCGGCGACGGCATGTCGACGAAGCCGAAGCCCTTGGAGCGACCGGTGCGCCGGTCGGTGACGATGGTGGCCTGGTGGACCACGCCGTGGCGGGCGAACAGCGCCTGCACGTCGGCGACGGTGGCTCCCCACGGCAGGTTCGCCACGTAGACGCTCTCCCCGCCGCCGTTGGCACGGGGTTGTTCCTTGGTGGCGCGCCGTGGCTGGTCGGGGGCGCGGCGTGGTTCTCTGCGGGCGCGTGCGGTGGGCCGCGTGGTGGCAGGCTCCCGCCGTGGCCGGTCGGTCGGGGTGGCGCCGATGCGGTGCCCTCCGTCGACGAGGTCGCCGAGCCGGGGCGCCTCGATCGGGGCCCGCAGACCGAGGTCCTGCTGCATGCGCCGGACGTCGCGCTGCTGGTCGCCGGTGACGAGGCTGACGACGTTTCCGGTGGCGCCGGCCCGGGCGGTGCGTCCCGAGCGGTGCAGGTAGTCCTTGGCGTCGGCGGGGGGATCGAAGTGGATCACCGAAGCGACAGCATCAACGTGGATGCCGCGCGCCGCCACGTCGGTGGCGATGAGCGCCTGGGCGCGCCCCGAGGAGAACGCCTGAAGGGCTCGGTCACGCTGGTTCTGTGAGCGTCCGCCATGCATGGCGACCGCCCCGATCCCTTCCTTGGCGAGCTGGCGGGCGAGCCGGTCGGCGCCGTGGCGGGTCCGGGTGAACACGATGGAGCGGCCGGCGGCGTCGACCAGGTCCGCGGTGTGCCGCACCCGGTCCGCATGATCCACCAGCCAGAAGTGGTGGCGGGCGTCGATGGTGTCGGCGTCCACCGTGCCCGCCTCGTGCCGTACGGGGTCGTGCTGGTAGTCGCGGCTCAGCACCGCGATGTCACCGTCGAGGGTCGCCGAGAAGAGCAGCGTCTGGCGACGGTCGGCGGTGTCGTCGAGGATGCGCCGCACGGCCGGCAGGAATCCCATGTCGGCCATGCGGTCGGCCTCGTCGACGACGACGAAGTCGACCTCGTCCAGGTTCACCGAGCCCTGCTCGATGAGGTCCTCGAGACGTCCGGGCGTCGCCACCAGGACGTCGGTTCCGGTCCGCAGCGCGTTCTTCTGGGGCCCGTATCCCACGCCCCCGTACACGGCGATGACGGTGCGGCCGACGGCGCGGGCCAGAGGCGTCAGCTCCTTCTTGATCTGTTCGGCGAGCTCGCGGGTGGGAGCGAGGATCAGCGCCCGCGGTCGGTAGCGGTCCGCCCGCTCGATCCTGGTGAGGAGGGGCAGGCCGAAGGCAAGTGTCTTGCCGGAACCGGTCGGGGCCTTGCCGGAGACGTCCCGGCCGGTGAGGGCGTCGGGGATGGTGGCCGACTGGATGGGGAACGGCTCGGTGATGCCGCCCTTGGCGAGGGCGCGAACGAGCGGGTCGCGAAGCCCGAGCTGGGCGAACGTGCTTGACATGATGACTCCTGGCCCGGAATGGGACGTTGGTTGGATTGTGCCGATCTCTCGCTCGACCGCGGGGCGTCATTCGCCTGTGGGATCGAGAATCGGCCGAAGAGGCGGTCCAACCGGGTGAGAACCTGAGCCGTGTGAATACCGGGGAAGCGATGTTTCGCTGGCCTCCACCCGGTACGGCGAGCGGAACGCTAGCAGGTATCGCGCGCATGGGAAGCGTCCTGATTGCCGTGGCCGGTGCACCTCGTCATCCTCGCCGGGCACCGGAGCCGGCAGCAGGGCTTCGAGCAGACCGGGGTGCTCGTGGCCGAAGCGGCGGTGAGCATGCGCGATGGCCTCCAGGGCGAGCCGCCCGCTCCGACCGGCGACGGCGCCCTCGAAGGTGTCGTTGAGAGCGGCCGCGGCGTGGAGTTGCACCGCCCGGCGCAGGCCGGCGATGCCGGCGACGTGGGTGGAGAGAGAAGGTGAGCGCACCCCGAGGGCGGCGGCGGCGGTGGCCAGGCCGAGCGCCTTGACGCCGTCGCGGTCGACGATGCCGGCCGCCGCCGTCATGACGTCGTCGCGGGTGAGCCCCGCCTTGCGGGCGATCTCAACGCTCCAGCAGCCAGTGGAGGCGGGCGACGCCGGCGACGTAGTGAAAGACGACGATGACGAGGAAGACGATCCACGCCCCCGACCGGAACGCGACAGCGAAGCCGGCAACGCCCCCGCCGAGCACGGCGGCTTCGATGACGAGGCGCATCCGGCCCGGCACCGTCACCGGGGCGGGCCCGGGGTCGCCGGGCACCCGGAAGGTGCCCCAGACAACCGCCGCCACCAGTGGGAATCCGCCGGCGAGTACCCACCGCAGCAGACCGCCACCGACTTCCCAGCCCCCGGCGCCGAGCCCCACCAGTGCCGTGATCTCGATGGCGAATCGCAGCGCCCCGTTCCAGAGCGCCATCGGAGCTTCGCCCGTGATGGCCTGATTCATGTGACCTCCCTCTGTCTAAGGCTCTCAGACACCATCCAAGGCCCCTCGACACGTCATGGGGGTCACCCCATGCGGCTCACCACGGTGGCCGCGAGCTGGGTCGTGGCATCGAGCACGTTCCCCGGTCCTGACGGGATGTACGCCACCTGCACGTATCGACCGTCGACTTCCATGCCCACCAGGCTCCCCTCCTCGGTGGCGTAGGCCTGGGAGGCGCCGGGGACGGTGACGTCCACCACCGTGAAGGCGGCCGCGGTGCCTTCCTTGGTCGGTTCGTACGACCAGTCGGCGATGAGGACTTGGGCGGTGGCGAAGGCGTCGCCGGTGGAGACCCAGTCGCACACGATCTGGTGCTCGTTGGAGAGGTCCTCGTTGAAGGTGCCCTCGCCGAAGGTATTCCCGGTGGCGGCGTCGAGCTCCTCGGTCGTCAAGAGCAGGCAGTCGCCGGAGAGCGCGGAGGTCTCGGCCGGCATCGTCGTCTCCTCGGTGGCGGGCTCAGTGGCGGCGACGGTCGTCGTCGCCTCCGTTTCCGTGCTCCCGGTGGAAGCGCCGGTCGTGGAGGTCGCAGGCTCCGACGAGCCCCCGTCCCCGGAGCAGGCCCCCAGCAACATGCTCACGACCGTCAGCAGCAGGATCCATCGTCGCATCGTCGCCTCCCTCCCTGTCGGCTCACGGCGAGTGGTGCTCCCGGGACCCGCGATGGCGGTTTCCGGGAGAGCCTCTGCCCTTCTTCCCAAGAGCCGGCGGATGCTACCCGCGCCTCGGCACCTACGATGACGTCGCCGCGTCCGGGAGGAAGCTCTCATGAGCACCATCGACGTCACCCCGCTCGACAACGACCGCTTCCGGGTCGAGGTGGATGACGGCAGTGGGGTGAGCCGCCACGAGGTGACTGCCTCCCCCGCCGACGTCGCCCGCTTCGGCGGGAGCACCGCGGCGGAACGAGTGATCGAGGCGTCGTTCGAGTTCTTGCTGGAGCGGGAGTCGAAGGAGTCGATCCTGTCCCGGTTCGATCTGCCGGTGATCGCCCGCTACTTCCCCGAGTACGAGGCGGAGATCCGTCGCCGTCTCGGCGGGTGAGCCTCCTCCGATCGGCATCTTGGAGCGGCAGTCGCGGCCGATCCGGTGCCCGGCCCGCGCGGAAACGTTCCTCCGGTGGAGAGGTGCTACGGTCGGTTGCAGCATGACACGGAGGTTCGTCCGCAATGGAGATAACCCAGTGCACCAAGGCGGATTTCGACCAGATCCTGCGTGACATCGTCGACTTCTGGGGTAGTGAGCGGACCCTTCCCCTCCACTACCCGTTCCTGGTCTACGAGTTCGGGGACACCTCGTACGTGATGAAGGAGGACGGCAAGGTCGTCGCGTACCTGTTCGGCTTCTTCTCCCCCACCGAGCCCATCGCCTACGTGCACCTCATCGGGGTGCGCCGGTCCCGGCAGCGTGAAGGCCTCGGCAGCCACCTCTACGCCCATTTCATGAGCCTCGCCCGGGCCCGCAAGTGCACCGCGATGAAGGCGGTGACGACACCGGACAATGCCCAGTCGATCGCCTTCCATCGCCGGCTCGGGATGCAGCTCCTCGGCGAGCCGGACGTGTACGGGATCCCGGTGGTGCGGGACTACAGCGGCCCCGGCCAGGATCGGGTCGTCCTCCACGCCCCGCTCTAGCCGGCGTCCCCGACGGCGGGAGTGGCGGGCCGCGCGACGTGATGCCGCGTCAGGCCGCGCCGCGCAGCAGGTCGATAGGCCTGTGCCTCACAGGTGCCTGTCCGTGGAACGCACGCCACGGTAACGAGGCAAAGATCCGCAGTCGCATCCCGTGCGAGCAGTGGATTCAGCCGCCAGGAGCGAGTTCGGCGAGTAGCCGTCGGACATACGCTGTCGCGTGGCTGGGGGCGATTCGAGGCAGCTCCGAGGGCTCCAGATCCGCGTCATAGTCGAATCGCTCGCAGTAGGGACGCATCGTCGGATCGAAGAAGGCGACGTCACTTGGTGTGAACCAATCGCGCCAGAGACCGTACGTCTTGGTACGAACGACACGCTGGAATCTCGCGTCGACTACGGCTTCGGGAACGAGGCCGAATCCGACGTATTGGCTCAGGAGTTCGCGGTCACCGTCGACGAAGTCTTCGTAGCGGACTCGGTACCATCCGTCCTCGTCCCACGCCGTCGCGACCTGGATCCGACCGAGGTAGCGATCCCAGTTGGTCGTGGCATCGAGCTCGAACAGTGTTTCGAAAAGAGACCGCAGCGAAACGGCGGCTGGTGCCCGCTCCTTCGCAGACAAGCGTTCCAGGAACACCTGTGCTTTGGCCGGGTCGCGCCCGAGAGCGGTCGCGCGGAGCGAATACAGCAGGTGGCTCACGAGTACATCGCGTGGATCACGGGTCAGAAGGATCTGACGCTCCAAAGCGCGGAACGCATCGGGGTCGAACACGTCCGGAACGAACAGGACCTTCGCCAGAGCGTCGGCCTCGATACCGGGGAGCTCCGAGCCCGCATGTGGTTCGAATAGCAGCTCTGGATCGGCGCCCGTCGCCTGCCAAGAGTCCCGCAGTAGGGAGAACAGCGCCGTGGTGCCGCTCCGATTCTGGCCGAGGATGACGATGCGCATGCCGTGACTCTATCGATCCTGCCGGAAAGGCTGGACCGCGTCGCTCCTCCCGCGAGCGGGAACGGTGTTACTGGTCAACAGGCGCCTCTTCACGGAGGGCGTCAGGGTGCTAGCCGTGTCGGGGATACCCAGGACGCCAGCCGTGCGGGCGGTCACCAGCTCCTCGCAGCTCATCCCGCTGTGCAGCGTCTGCGCTGTGCTACCGGCGCTTGAGCAGCCCGAACGACCCCGCTGCCGCCGCCCCGCTGCCCACCAGCACGATCCACAGCCCGATCCCGACCGAGGCCTGGGCGAGGTCGGTGGAGAGGTCCGACGCCACCCGTTGGATGTCGATGAAGTCGTAGAGGGCGATGGCGAAAAGGATGAGGGCGGCGATCACCGTGAAGATGGCGGCGCCACGGCCGATCCCCGGGTTCATGGCCCGGAATGCGACAAAGACGAGCACGGCCCCGATGACGACGGTGAGGACGCCGTCCCCGTCGGTGCCGGCGACGTTGACGCTCCCGAGGAAGATCGAGACCGTGGCCCACGGCAGGAACGATCCGATGACGACGGCGGCCGCCCCCACGAGCAGCGCCGTCGGCCAGGTCCGCGCCGCGCCGGCCTCCTCGCTCGCCGCAGCGACTGCCTCAGGCACCGCCTCCGCCGTCGCTCCACCCAGCGGGCGGCCGCAGTTGACGCAGGTGGTGGCCCCGCTCGAGACCTCGTGGCCGCATTCCGGACAGGTGGTGAGTGCCATCAGTACCCCTCCTCGGTGGCGCCGACGTTACTCGACCGCCCCGGGGCGACGCCGGATCTCGGCGGCTGGGGGCACATGACGCCGCCTCCCCCACCGGTTGCGGGATAATGCGCCGGTCGGCAGCTCGGCTGAGAGGCCAACGATGGACACCCTGGTGCTTCGCCCCCAGCCGTGGGCGAATGGCGAGGACCTCGACGACGAGGTCCGGATCCTGGTCAACGGCGACGATCTCGTCGATCTCGTCACCGTCGCCGAGCAGTCGCTGGCCACCGCCGCCGGGCGTCCTTCGATCGCCGACTCCTACTCGGGCCTCAGGCCGGCCGAGGTGCTGTGGCCGAGCCATCATCTGCTCGGCGCCACCCAGGCGATGTGGCAGGTGTGCCGCGAGAAGACGGCTCTGCTCCGGTGCCGGGCGTGCGACGCGGATGTGCGCTGGCCGGTGCTAGCGAGGATCGAGGTCTCCGAGCACGCCGTGGTGTGGCGCGACTTCGAGCAGCGCCGCTGCCCCGGCCCCGCCCCGGCGGATACCACCGAGGTGCGCCACGATTACCCGGCGCTCGGCCCCTACCGTTTCTCCCGGCTCCAGTACGAGATCCAGGTCCGCCAGGTTTCAACCACCACCGTGTTCCATCCGGTCAGAGCGGACGAGTTGCCGCTGATCGAACAGTCCGACTGGCGACGCTTCTCGCCCCGCCTGCCGGATCAGCCGGTGTTCACGCTCGCCCTCACCTGGGACCATGCCCGGCGGATCGCCGATGCCGGAAGCCGCCGCCGATCCGTGATCCGGTGCAGCGTTCGCACCACCTTCCTCAACCGCTACCAGGTCGAGACCACCGGCGGGATCGCCAACCAGGAGTACCGGATCCCGGCCGACGACCTCGATGCCTTCAACGCCGCCCTCGACGGTCCCATCGAGGTGGTCGACAGCTTCGGCGGAGCGTAGGGGGCGTCAGCCCCGCCGGATCGCCTCCAGGACGCGTCGGGTGGCGTTGGAGCGGTTGAGGGTGAAGAAGTGGATCCCCGGCGCCCCACCGGCGAGCAGGCCTCTCACCTGGTCGATGGCGTGCGCCACCCCGATCTCGGCGACCTGGTCCGGGTCCCCGCCGGTGGCTTCGAGGGCGGCGAGCAGCCCTTCGGGGATCCGCGCCCCGCACATGGCGGTGAATCGCTTGACCTGGGACAGGTTGGTGATCGGCATGAGGCCGGGGACGATGGGGACGTCGATGCCGACGGCCCGGGCCTGCGAGACGAAGCGGAAGTAGTCGGTGTTGTCGAAGAAGAGCTGGGTCACCAGGACTTCGGCGCCGGCGTCGACCTTCTCTCGCAGGTGCTCCAGGTCCTCGCCCATGCTGGGCGCCTCCGGGTGTTTCTCGGGGTAGCAGGCGCCGGCGATCGAGAACGGGTAGTTGGCCCTGATGAACCCCACCAGCTCGCTCGCATAGCGGAACCCGCCCGGGGCCGGGGTGAACACGGTCGCTCCTCGCGGCGGGTCGCCCCGCAGCGCCAGCACGTTCTCGATCCCGGCGGCGGCGAGCTCGTCGAGCACGGCGGCGGTCTCCCGCCGGCCGGCGCCGGCGCAGGTGAGGTGGGCCACCGTCACGATGCCGGTCTCGGCCCCGATGCGTTTCACCAGGTCCACCGTGAGCCGCCGGGTCGATCCGCCGGCCCCGTAGGTGACCGACACGTAGCCGGGCTGGTAGGGGCGCAGCTCGGCGACCGTTTGCAGCAGGCGCTCCACCCCGTCCTCGTCCTTGGGTGGGAAGAACTCGAACGAGAAGCACGGGGCGCCGGCAGCGAGCAGGTCGGTGATGGCCACAGTGGTCGGCAGGATACCGATGGTCCGGGTGATCGGTCCCCCGTCGCTCGACCGTGCGCGCCGATCGCCTCCCAGAAATGCGATGCCCCGAGGGAGCACGGGGCTTGCGCCTCGGCCCTCTCGGGGCTCGCGGGGGGAGTTTCTCTCGTCCCTCCCCCTGCGAGGGATTGTGGGGAGTCACCGAAGCGAAACCCGCACCAGGGTGACACCGAAGCGTCTCCCTGCCCTCGCATGGTCTTTGATCACTGTATCACGACGAGGGCCCCACCGTCCCCTGATTCTTCCGATTCTCCGGCCGCTGGGCGTCCAAGGCGTGGAGACGGGCCCGGGTGTCGGCGTCGACGTGGGCCTCCCGCCATCCGACCGCCCGCAACAGGGTCCGCAGGGCCGCGTCGTCCAGCGTGGCGCCCTCGAAGTGGGTGTCCTTGACCGTGGCCTTCGTGAAGTTGGCGCCGGTCAGGTCGGCGTGCTGCAGGTGGGCGCCCGACACGAGCGCCTCCTCGAAGTAGGCGCCGGCCAGGTCTGAGTGCTTCAGGTCGATCGAGGCCATCCGCGCCTCGTGGAAGTAGGCCCCTCTCCCGTGGGTGCGTTGCCACCGCACCTGGTGCAGGTTCGCCCCGGACAGCACCGCCTTGGAGACGTCCACCCCGATCGCCCTGGTTTCCCGGAGATCACATCCTCGGAGATTGGCGCCGCGCAGCTTGGCCCAGGCGAGGTCGATGCCGCGCAGGTCGAGACCGTCCAGATTGATCCGTTCCATCCAGCCTCGTGCCAGCGAGATGCCCCTCAGCGACCGGCCGGCCGCCGCCCGCTGCTTGACACCTTCTTCGAGGGCGTCCACCAGCAGGCGGCGCACCCCCTTGGGATGGTCGGCGATCTTGACGTTCGTCACCACGAGGTCGAAGACGTCGTCGAGCAGCTCGCCGCGGTAGCGAGGTTTGAGGAACGTGCGTAGCGCCACCGCCGCTCCGCTCCGCACCACCTCGCTCTCCGATCCGAGGTCGGTGGCGACGTGGGTAAAGCGCTCATCCATTCGCCGGATCGATTCGGTGCGGCGGTCGTGGGCGAACCGCCCGTAGGCGACCGCCGCACCGGCGAAGCCGATGAGGAGGGTGCCGAGCGGGGCGAAATCGGAGATGAAACCCCGCGGTCCCTGCTGGCTGCGGAGCTCGCGAATCTCCTCCCGCGTCTTCTCGGCGTCGAGCTCGTCGGGGGTCATCCGGTCGAGGTCGTCGGCGGCGAGGACGGGACCCACCGTGGAGATGCCGAACGCAAGGAGGAACGTCAGGAGCAGGATCACCCGTGCGTGTTGCGTGCGCATCACGCCGCCAACACTACTGAAGGCTGCGGCTGCGCCTCCAGTGCCGGTGAACGACACCAGTCGCCGTGCGGGCCTTCGGTGTCGGTGACGTCGGCCTCGGTGGCGACGACGTTCAGGGCTCGGCCTCGCCATCACCCGCGAGATCGTCGAGTGTCACGGCGGCACCATCGAGCTGGACGCCGGCCACCACCCGGGCGCCCCGTTCGTGGTGCGGATGCCCCTGGCGTGAGGTGAGAGAGCCGGGGCGCGGGCTACGACGACGCCGGCGTACGGTCGACGGATTCTCCACGACCTGCGCGGTGCCGGAACGGCAAGCGAGGTGCAGCCGCCCAGAGGCCGTAGGCGCCGGCCACCGCAGCCAGACCACCTCCGAACGGCCATCGCCCGTCGGTCGCCTGCACAGCGGCGACGAGCACCATGCCGAAGGCTCCCACGCCCGTCAGTGCGCGCTGTGAGCCCGTCGGCGCAGCGTTCATGAGGCCCTGCGCATACATAACGACGAGGATCACGCTGCTCTGCACGAGAACCCCCGTCATGAACCACCAGAAGGCGTTCATGGGACGACCTTAGCTGTGCCATTCCCTGGCATGCGGGTAGTTGATCCGCTGACTGAAACGGCAGGCCCGGGATACCCGCCGGCCACAACTACGACGTCTTCGAGCGGTTCAGCCGAATCGACGAGGCACGCGACAGGGCGACCGGAGGTTCAGAGCTCGGCCTCGCCATCACCCGCGAGATCGTCGAGCGTCACGGCGGCACCATCGAGCTGGACGCCGGCCGCCACCGGGGCGCCGGTTCGAGGTGCGGATGCCCCTTTTGCCGGCGGGAGGCTCGACGAAGCCGCATCGCTGGCTGAAGGGGTGCTGGATTACCAGCCGAACAACCTGGAGGCACTGCTCGTCCTTGCCGCGGCCCAGGTCGAACTCGGCCTGGACCGTCGGGCCCGGGCCACCGCCAAGCTGGTCAAAGAACGGTTCCCATCTGTCGATGTGCAGGACTGGCTTGACAGGACGCCTTACCAGCGGCGGGAGGTCGTCGACCGGTGGAAGGATGACATGATGTCGGCCGGGGCGATTGTCGACGGGTGATCTTGCCGTGCCGCGTCGTGGGCGCTACCGGGATCGACCATCGCCGTGTTATGTGCGCCTTCAGTCGAGGAAGTCCTCGATGTGTCCCGGTACGGCCAGCCCGTCTGGGACGACTTGATTGCCCGGCGGTTCGGGGCGTTCGATCACGACCGACTGTTGAGGGTTCCCCGGGCAGGTTTGCATGTCACCTGGTGGGGGTTCGGCGGCGAACGCAATCAGCACGGCCGTTTCCGTCATCACGATCTCAGCACCGAGGAGGCGTTCGCCTGGGGCTTGCCCACTGAGGGGGATCTCAGTCGTTGACGAGCACCACCCGATAGCGGGCCTTGTTCTCCCTCACCCGGAGGATCGCCTCGTTCGCCTGCGACATGGGCATCAGTTCGATACGAGGGGTGATGCCGTGCTCCTGCGCAAAGCCGAGCATCTCCCGCATGTCGGCCCGGCTGCCCAGGAAAGATCCTGTGATCGACAACTGATGCGCCACCAGATCGACGGCCGCGCCAGATGCAGGGCCGCCGGCCGCGACGTTCAGGTCCACCGGCGAGAAGGCCGCCAGCACCAGCCGCCCCTTCTTCTTGAGGGCCATCAGCAGGGTTGCCCAGTCGTTCCCCGCGGGGGCGGTGCACAGCAGCAGGTCGAAGCCGTACTCGGCATGCTCCATAGCCGCCTGGTCGGTCGAGAGGAGGAAGTGGTCGGCGCCGAAGGCTCGTGCCTCCTCCTCCTTCCCGGGCGAGGATGACAGAGCGGTGACCTCACAGCCGAGGGCGTGGGCGAACTGGATGGCCAGATGCCCCAGGCCGCCAACCCCGACGACGCCGACCCGAGGAGAGGCGCCAGCAGCGTACCGGCGCAACGGGGGATACACGGCGATACCAGCACACATGAGCACCGCGGCCGCCTCGGGGGCCATGGCGGCCGGCAACGGGTAGGCGAACCGACCGTCGACCACGATCGACGACGAGAAGCCCCCATAGGGTGTCCAGGTCCCACAGTCGGCGATGTCCTGACAGAGGTGCTCCTCCCCCTCCCGGCACCACTCACACTCCCCGCAACAGCGGCCCTGCCAGCCGATGCCGACCCGGTCCCCCTCCTCTAACCCGGCAACCCCCGCTCCTACCTCCGTCACCCGGCCGACGATTTCATGCCCCGGCATCAATGGAAAGGAGAAGACCCCGAAGTCGCCGTCGATGGCGTGGACGTCCGTGTGACAGACACCGCAGTGGGAGACGGCCACCCGCACCTCGTCGCCCCCGATTTCGGGCTCTTCGTAGGTGAAAGGCTCCAGTAGCTGCCCGGCAGCCCGGGCCCCGTACCCCAGAACGGTCGACCGCGGCATCGCGGTACCTCCCCTCTCAGCCAATACGAGAACAAGTGTACGACGGGCCGGTACCGGCCGCTGCAGGACCCCGCCGCCGGGCTGCCGCTCTCGGACGGGTGCGTCTCATCTGCATCGGAGGGCAGCGGGCACACGCAGCCGGTGGGCGGCCGCCTTGATCCTGAAAGAGAGCACGGGAAGACGGTTGTAAGAGGGCTGATAGACCGGACGTCGGTCCCACCGCAGCCCCGCCAGGTGCGCCAAGGTCTATCCACTCAACTCGGGAGTGTGGCCGTACTGGGAGACGGGAGTTGCGGCACCGAGGTGAGTCGCTCCTGCCGTCGCAATCGCACGACCATCCTTCCCCATGCGGAGAGCCGAAACTAGCACTGACGGAGCCCGCACATCACTCACCGCCGCTGACGTTATCGAGCGCCCACCAGCGTCCGGGATCCGGCAGATCGAGCTATCGGGACGAATACCTCGCCACGGTTGGTGTTCGCCGCGAAGCTGCGGAGGTTGCGTCAACGACGCGGCAATCGCTGCCGGCACCGTCGCCACCAACAACGCAACAATCGCGAAGACGACCGTGATCGATCTCGTGTTTCCTCTGGTCATGGAAACCTCCTTTCACGATCCAGCGTCACCTCCCGACCTCAAGAGAATCCAAAGGTCGCACATATTGCCTCGCTGCGCCCACTGCTCAACGGTCCCCGACCTCTGTCGTGTGAAGGTTTCTGGGGTCGTTTCGACGCGCCCGCTAGATCGGGTCGTTTCGCAAGAATCTCCCGTCAGGAGCCACTTCTCGACCCTCATCCTCTTGCGTTGCTACGCGTCGGTTTTCGTCGTCTTGTGCACGCGATGTGGACGCGGCTTGGTCAAGGTAGATTGACTAGAGCCATATACAGACTATAATTCTGGTCATGTCAAGAACGCTCCCACTCTCCGAGGTCAAGGCCAAGCTGTCAGAGGTCGTCGACGAGGTCGTTACCACCCAGGAACGTGTCACCGTCACCCGAAACGGACGCCCGGTCGCTGTCGTGCTCAGCACAGACGATCTGGAGGCCATCGAAGAGACCCTGGCGATCCTCTCGGATCCAGCGGCCATGCGCGAAATCGAGCAAGGTCGGACAGCAATCGCCAGTGGCGACGTTGTCACCAAGGACGAGGTCGAGGCGCTGCGGGACCAGCTCCGTTCCAAGACAGCGTGACAGAAGCGCCTTGGGATCTGGTCGTCGCCGGGCCTGCACGCCGAGCCATTGATCGACTCCCCGAGAAGATTGCCCTCGCAGTCTTGGACTACCTCGTCGGTCCCCTATTCGAGAATCCACACCGGGTCGGCAAACCACTACGAGGCGATCTAGTCGGACTTCACTCTGCAAGAGTTGGGGCCTATCGCATCGTCTACGAGATCAACCAAGCAAGCCGGACAGTCCGAGTCATCTACATCGACCATCAGGCAGACATCTACCGACCACGCTGACCAACCCGCTCGCAGACGTGCCGCTCTCGCGCACCTCAGCTTGAGGTGCGATATGGCGCATAGTGAGTGATCTGGGCTGCCTACTCCTGGGGAGGGTCGGGCCAGTCAGCGGCGAACTGCCATACCCTGAGCTCGCCAGGCTCGAGTGCCACCCGGGGCGGAGCCAGAGTCGTGGTCCTTCTGGAAACTCCCTGGAAGTTGGACCTGACCACTATCCCGTCCGGAACTTCGAGCCGCGTATGCTCCCGCCCGCTTACGCCTCCGCCAGTGACTTGAGCTTGGACAGCATCTTCTTCACCGTAGTACCGGACATGACCTCGGCTACCGGTCCCAGCACTCTGTTCAGCCGGCTGGCGAGCTCTCCACTCTCCCTGAACGTGAATCTGCAACCTGAAGGAGCAGGTTCCACGGTCCACGTTTCCCCGTAACTCTTCATCATGTCACCTGAGGTCATTTCAAAAGAGAACTGCTCGTTTTCTCTCCACTCTGTGATGACGCACTCCAGCGTCATTAACCGCCCTGCCGCTTTCTCCTGAAATCTGAAGGGGGCCCCGATTTCGTTGCTCCGATCGCCAACATATTCGAATGCTTGCAGCGGTGTGTACCACTGCAGAATGGCTTCGGGATCGCTCAGGAATTCCCAGACCCGCTGCGGCGTGGCATCGATGATGATCGACTTCTGTACTTCCATTCTCTCCTCCATCGTCGGGAAGCTCGATGTGATCACGGCCTAAGGGCCCCCAACATCCTGAGCCCACACCTTGGCCCAGGGTCCATCGGGAACGACTCCCGGCTCGCAACCCCCAATCGTGCATCAGTCGAACGCGCCGAAAATGCCGAGCCCTCCAAGGAGCAACCCGATGACGAGAAGGACCCCACCGAGAAGTACCCTGCCCCGGAACAAGTACAACGCCCCGGCGATCAGGCAAACCACGCCAATGGCAACGCTGACTGTGATGGTGGCCGCTGCGAAGATCACAGACATCACCGCCTCCCTTGAAGAATACGAGGTCGTTGTGACCTACCCACGTCGACGCCGCCAGCCGAAGCCGCCGCCGAACACCAGGACTAGCACGACAATGAGGATGATCCATCCCATAGTGCTCACCCTTCCTTCCTGCATTATTGAGATCGAGTCATATGTTCGAGGGGATCGATTCGTTGCGACCAACCTAGTGCGCGCCAAGGCGGCGAACGCCGAAGTGCGCGCTCCGAGTGAACATGGGGTGAGCTCCCGCCTTCTGCTGATGCCCTGAATCCCGAATGGCCGCGATAATACACCAGCAATATATAACTAGCAACCAATCTCTGGTGTTATGTTACAGTAGTCGCGATGCCGACTACATGGAGCTTCGTCACCAACCACGCTCGAGCGTTGCTGCTCATCGCCCGCAACGCCGACGCGCGTCTTCGCGATATCGCCTCCGCAATCGGCGTCACCGAGCGCACCGCCTACGCGATCGTCGCCGACCTTGCCGAGGCAGGCTACGTGGTCAAAGAGCGCGATGGGCGCCGGAACCGCTATCACATCCAGGAACATCTTCCGCTGCCCACCACTGGCGGGGGCGAACCGACCATCGGCGAACTGTTGGGTCTTCTCAGCGACGCCGAACTCGGCCCTTCACCGTCCAGCCGAATGTGATCCGCCAAGCAGCCGGATCGGTGTGCCCGGCGGGGAGTGTTCACCTCGGGGCACCGCGAATGTTCTCGCGCAATGCCGTCAAATCGCGTCCTATGAGCGTCCTGGGGCAACTTCCGCCCGCTGAACGACCCACACGAACAACCGAAAGCCCTTGCGTCGCAAGGGCTTTCAGAGTGGGCGCTACCGGGATCGACCGGACCGCTTGCGGTCCGCGACCTCTGCCGTGTGGAGGCGTATCCGGGGATTCCGGTAACCTGAACGTTTGACCGGAAAAGGGTTCTGAGCAGGGCTTTCGCACTTCGCACGGCTTCGCCATCTCGAACCGTTTCGCGGTGGTCTGTGTCAGAAGTGTGTCAGGCCGATCTCGACAGGCGCGATCTTTGCCGCCCGCCCCCGGGAGGAACCCACAGCGTGATCAAAGCGTCCTCGACCGACGGCACATTCTTCACCAGCCGCCAGCTGTGTTCGCTCGGATTCGGATCGGAACTGGACGCGGTCTCGGTCTCCTCGCCGGCATCGGTCGACTGAGGTGACGCATCCGATCCCCCTCGGCATGCCGTTCACCCCCAAGATCCACCGGTTCATGCTCATGAGACGTCCCCAGCGTAGGTGGGATTCCCTCCAGGCGCCCCGCGCTAATTGACGAAATGCGGCACCGGCTCGGATGGCATCAGCCGTCCAGCGGTGGTCCGGTGATGTCTCTCGTTCCCCGGCACTTCGGGTACGTGGAGCATCCCCAGAAGTCGCGGCCGGCCTTGGCGCCCTGCCGTGCGGTGCGGCGCACCATCGGCGAGCCACACCTCGGACACTCCGGCTCGGCAACGACCACCGCGGGCTGTGGCGAGACACTCCCGGCGGGTCGACGCTGGACATCGCGGATCGTCTGTTCCAGCTCCCGGCCCTCGATGAGGTCGATCCGGTTGGCACGGGCGAAACGGCGAGCTTCGGCGGTTGCTTCCCCACTGGTCGCCAGGATCCCACCCGCGGCCCGAGCCGCAGTGCAAACGCCGAGCAGCTCTCTCACCTTCTGGACGCCCACCTTGCGGGCCTTCCAGTGCTTGGCCTGGACCAGGATGCGTCCGCCCTTGCCGTGCAGCACGAGGTCCACTCCCCCATCGGCGCCCGGCCCGGTGTCGTCGACTCCATAGCCCTGGCGGCGGAAGGCGGTGGCCAGCAGCTGCTCGAACTCCCGCCACGACAGATCACGAATGCTGTCGAGCCCCGTCTGGGAATCGAGCCGGCGCGCATCGACGGCACCCTGATACACCTCGAAACCCCACCAGCCCAGCACCAGGACGGCTGCCAGTGGCGCCAGGTTCGGCGCCATCGACTCGAGGATGGGACGGAGCCACTCAGCGATCGTTCCGTCGCCAATGCCGTCGGCGACGGCCGGGCCGCCCCACTTCAACAGGGTGTAGACGGCCCCGACGATTGGCAAGCCCAGCCACCACCACTTGGAGATGCCGAGTCGCTGGCGTATCGAAATCGGAGCATTCGTGGTTGCCATTCCCATACAGTCGACTGCCCGGTGCCGAGACTTGATGCCCGATCTGAGGCTCAATGAGGAGCCGGAATCCCGGCGCGTTCTGAACCCCTGCAAGCTGGGAGGCCTCCGGCCGATAGGCCCTGGGTAGAGAACACGCCACCCGGACCGATCACAGGCCAGGCCAGAGCGAGGTTTGATCTGGACCTCGCGCGGGTCACGAGCGAAACCGGCTGGAACCGGACTTGCCGTGGGCTACCGGCGCCGGGCGATCGCAGGGCGCGTGGAGAGATCTGCGCGGAACGGGTTCACCGATCCGCTTGGCCGTAGTAGGCGCCTGGGCCGTGCTTGCGTTCACTGTGGACGGCCAGCACCCACGGCTCGAGGGGTACCGGTTCGCCGTCCGCCAGCGTGGCCGTCAGGACCGCGATCTTGGCACACGCCTCCAGCGCAACCGCGTTGTCGACCGCGGCTGCCTCGCTCGCTCCCCAGACGAAAGGTCCATGACCGGCGGCAAAGATCGCCGGCACCAGGGTGGCGTCGGTCCCGGCTTCCCTGAAATGCTCGACGATCACTCGGCCGGTGTTGGCCTCATACTCCGAAGCGACCTCGGCGGCGGTGAGTTGCCTCGTCACCGGGACGACCCCGGCGAAGTGGTCGGCGTGGGTCGTGCCGAGACAGACCAGCGGTCGCCGGGCCTGGGAGAAGGCCGTGGCGTACGTCGAGTGCACGTGTACCATACCTCCGATGCCCGGGAAGGCCCGATAGAGCTCCAGGTGAGTGGCGGTGTCGACCGACGGTCTCAGGTCGCCTTCGACCACCCGACCGTCGAGGTCCACCACGACGATGTCGTCGGGCGTCATCTCGTCGTAGGGCACGCCACTCGGTTTGATCGCGATGAGCTGCCCATCGTCGGAGCGACCGCTGACATTGCCCCAGGTGAGTGATACCAGCCCCTCTGCGGGCAGCCGCATGTTCTGTCGCCACACGCGCTCACGAAGTTCAGCCGTCCTGTTCGGTCCGGTCATTCGACTCTCCTGTGCCGACGGCACCACCCTGTGATCCGACAGGGTACGCACACCCTTCGTGATCCGGCGGTTTGCACAGCCGACGGATCGATCATCGACTCACAATCCGCGGGCCAGCCGGTAGTAGGCGTCATTCCAGCGGACCTGCCTGGTGAACTCCCCCGGAGTCGTGTTCTCGTCGATCACCAGAAGCTCGGTCTTGGCCATCTCGGCGTAGTCGGCGAACACCTCGACGCCCACCGCGGTGCTGAGCACGGTGTGGTGCGCGGCACCGGCCCGCAGCCACGCCTCCGCCGATGTGGCGAAGTCGGGACGCGGGATCCACACGGCACGGGCGACCGGGAGCTTCGGCAGGGGTTCGTCGGGCGGGATGATGTCGACGACGTTGGCGGTGAGCCGGAAACGGTCCCGCATGTCGGACATGGCGACGACGACACCCTCTCCGGGATCCGTGTCGAATACCAGCCGGACGGGGTCCTCCCGGTCACCGATCGACAGCGGATGGATCTCGAGGGAGGGGCGAGAGGTCGTCAGCGTCGGGCAGATCTCGAGCATGTGGGCACCGAGGATCTTCTCGTCGCCGGGCACCAGATGGTACGTGTAGTCCTCCATGAGCGACGCACCGCCGGCAAGTCCCGCCCCCATCACCTTGGCGGCACGCACGAGGATCGCAGTCTTCCAATCGCCCTCCGCGCCGAACCCGTAGCCCATGGCCATCAGCCGTTGCACGGCGAGGCCGGGCAGCTGGCGGAGCCCGCCGAGGTCCTCGAAGTTGGTGGTGAATGCCCAGGCGTCGAGGGATTCGAGCAAGTGGAGCAGGGCGAGCTCCTGGCGAGCTCCGTAGCGGAGGGACTCGTGGCGGTCTCCCCCCGGTCGGAGCTCTTCGACGACGTCGTAGAGATCCAGGTACTCCTCGACGAGGGCGTCGGTCGCCGCCTCGTCGACGTCGGCGACGGCATCGACGAGTTCGGTGACGCCCCACGTGTTGACCGAGGCACCGAAGACGAGCTCGGCCTCGGTCTTGTCGCCTTCGGTGACGGCGACGTTGCGCATGTTGTCGCCGAATCGGGCGAGACGCAGGTTGCGGGTGGCGTCCCAACCGGCGGCGGCACGGGCCCAGTCGCCGACCTTGGCGGCCACCCCCGGGTTCTCGACGTGGCCGACGACGATCTTGCGGGCGACGCCGAGTCGGGCGAGGACGTACCCGAACTCCCGGTCGCCGTGGGCGGCCTGGTTCAGGTTCATGAAGTCCATGTCGATCGTGGCCCACGGCAGCTCGACGTTGGACTGGGTATGCAGGTGCAGCAGGGGCATCCGCAGCATGTCGAGCCCGGAGATCCACATCTTCGCCGGCGAGAAGGTGTGCATCCAGGCGATCACGCCGATGCAGGCCGGGTTGGCGTTGGCAGCCTGCATCGTGGCCTGGATCTGGCCGGCGTCGGTGACGACCGGGTGCCACACGACCTCGACGGGTACGGCAGGAGAGCGATCCAGGGTCTCGGCGATGACCTTGGATTGCTCGGCGACCTGGCGGAGCGTCTCCTCACCGTAGAGTCCCTGGCTTCCGGTGAGGAACCAGATCTCCTTGCCCGGGTAGTGCGAAGTCACGAACGGATCTCCTTTGTGGTGGAACGCTGGCCGACGGTCATGACACGACATTCTCGACTTTGGCCCCGAAGCCGCGGGCCCTTCGCTGGATCGCCTTCAGCCGGTGCATGACGTCGTTCGCTCCACGGCCGAAGTGGTCATGCAACAGGGTGTACTCGCGGTACAGGTCGTCGTACACCGCCGAGTTGTCCTCGATCGGCTGGTACACGGCGCGGTTGACCTTGCCCATGGCCGCCGACGCGGCCCGGACATCGGGGTAGGCCCCGGCGGCCACTGCGGCGTGGATGGCGGCGCCGAGGCCCGGCCCCTGCTCGGAGGCGATGGTGTCGAGCGTGAGGCGGGTGACGTCGGCGTAGATCTGCATGAGGAATGCGTTCTTGAGCAGGCCACCGGCGACCGTCAGCCCGGTCACGGGCACGCCCGCGTCGTTGAAGCCCTCGATGATGGTCCGAGTCCCGAAAGCGGTTGCCTCGAGGAGCGCCCGGTAGATGTCCTCGGGGCGGGTGGCGAGGGTCAGGCCCACGATGAGGCCCGACAGCTCGTGGTCGACGAGAACCGACCGGTTCCCGGAGAGCCAGTCCAGCGCCACGAGGCCATGCGCACCGACCGGTTGCTGCGAGGCGAGTTCGGTCAAGTACTCGTGGACGCCGATCCCGCGTTGTTCCGCCTCCCGCTCGTATCGGGCAGGTACCTGAGAATCGACGAACCAGCCGAAGATGTCGCCGACGCCGCTCTGGCCGGCCTCGTAGCCCCAGAGCCCCGAGACGATGCCATCCTCGACGACCCCGCACATGCCCGGGACATGATGCAGGCTCTCACCGTTCATGACGTGACAGGTGGACGTGCCCATGATGGCGACCATCTGTCCCGGCTCGATGGCGCACGCTGCAGGCGCCGTCACATGGGCGTCGACGTTGCCCACCGCAACCGCGATGCCCTCGGGCAGGCCGGTCCACGCCGCCGCCTCGGGAGTCAGGCCACCGGCGCGGGTCCCAAGGCGGCCGATGGTGTGCTCGAGCTTGTCGGCGGCGAAGCCCTCGAAACCGGCGTTGAGTGCCGCCTCGAACTCGGGAGATGGGTAGCCGCCGTCCTGGTAGATGCCCTTGTAGCCGGCGGTGCACGAGTTGCGCACGTACTCACCGCTCAGTTGCCACACGATCCAATCTGCCGCCTCGACCCAGCGATCCATACGGTGGTACGTCTCCGGGTCCTCCTCGAGGAGTTGCAGCGCCTTGGCGTACTCCCACTCGCTGGAGATCAGCCCGCCGTACCGGGCCAGCCACGGCTCGTTCCGTTCCTCGGCGACCTGGTTGATCCGGTCGGCCTGCGGTTGCGCCGCATGGTGCTTCCACAGCTTGACGTAGGCGTGGGGACGGTCCCGGAACCCATCCAGCTCGCACAGGGGGGTGCCGTCGTCGAGCACCGGCAGCGGCGTCGATGCAGTGAAGTCGGTGGCGATGCCGATCACGTCGGCCGGTGCCACACCGGCGTCGGCCACCGCGGCGGGTACGGCGCGTCGCAGCACTTCCCGGTAGTCCTCGGGCACCTGGAGCGCCCAGTCCGGCGGCAGTTCCTCGCCGGTCGTCGCCAGCCGCTCGTCCATGACCCCGTGGGGGTAGTCGTGGACCGCCGAGCCCATCTCGGCGCCGTCGTCGACCCTGACCACGATGGCGCGACCCGACAAGGTCCCGAAATCGACTCCGACGACGAACCTGGGGCGCGGTTGGTTCATCCTCGTCGCCCCTTCACCGTGCGCTGCAACAACACGAACAGGAGCAAGATCCCTCCCGTGATGATGGTGGTCATCTCCGGACGGATGCCACCGTCGCGGGTGATCAGCACGTTCATCAGGCCGAGGACGAGCGCGGGGCGGTCCGCTGCTCGCTCGAACCACGAGGCGGGGCCGGATGGCCTCCACCTCCGACCCCTCACCATCGATGAGATCGAGGAGAAGCTTCAGAGCGCTGCGTCCCAGCAGGTGGAATTCCTGGCAGACGGTGGTGAGCGGCGGGTAGAAGTGCGAGGCGCCGGGGACGTCGTCGAAGCCGACCACGGAGATGTCGTCCGGGACCCGCACCCCGCTCTCGGCGAAGGCACGGAGGAGCCCCAGCGAAAGCTGGTCGTTGGCTGCGAACACGGCGGTCGGGAGGTCGCCGGCCACCAGCTCGAGGCCAACCTGGTATCCGCGTTCGGCGCTCCAGTCCCCCCGCATGGGCTCGCCTGCCTCGATGCCTTCCGATGCCAGCTCGTCCCGCCAACCCTCGACCCGGGCGCGCGCATCGAACCAGTCCCCGGGCCCTGCGAGATGCACGACCTGCCGGTGACCGAGGTCGAGCAGGTGGCGGGTGGCGAGCCGGGCTCCCATGTGCTGGTCGACGCCGACGGTCCCCACCATGCCAACCGAGGGCTCGGGCGGTCCGATCATCACGATCGGGATGGGCGAATCGAAGCTCCGCACCGCATCGGCTGCCTCGTCCTGGGCGGCGAGCACCACGATGCCCTCGACGCGCTGCGACATGAAATGCTCCAGCGAACGACCGATCGCCGCATACGCCCACTCGCCCACCGTGGCGACACTCACGAAGTACGACGCCTGACGGGCGGCTTCCTCCACGGCGATCATGGTGCTGGTGGGACCGAACAGGCCCGAGCCGTCGGTGATCACGCCGAGGATGCCCGTTCGGCTGGTGACGAGCGCCCGAGCGCTGTAGTTGGGGCGGTATCCGAGCTCGGCGATTGCGTCGAGAACCCGCTGGCGGGTCTGCGGTCGCACGTTCGGGTGATCGTTGAGGACTCGGGAGACGGTCTGGTGCGACACGCCGGCCACCGCGGCGACGTCTCTCATACCGGGGCGGCGGCCGCGAGCGGTCACGACCTCGATCCCACCGTGTCCGACGCAAGGTCCGCCGTTGCATCATCTCCTGTGAGCCGGCGGGACCCGACGACGAGATTCCGAGCCGACGCGGCTGCCGGCGCGCGGCTGCCGGCAGCTTCGGATACAGCATGCTCGTTCCGTCTGCCGCCTGCCGGTGTCGACCGAGAGACGATTCCAGGCATCCGCCGATGTTAACGCTCAAATGAGAGGCCCCGTGGCATGGCCGGATCGACCGGACACGGGGACCCGGCCTGCCGCCTTCCCGGTGCAGGAGTGGGCATCACGGCCGCCGGGTCGCATTCGGAGACGGATCGTGTGGCAGATTCCGCCCCCCGGGACGCAGCTGCGCCACGCGCACGACCATGCCTGGAACTAGGAACTCGCCCATGAGCGAAGACGTTGACATGCCAAAGGGCGATCCGTCTGGCTGCTGGGGATGGCGCTGCTCGCATCTGACGGCTCGAGCTGGACGGCCTCATTGCACACGAGGGGACACGATGGGTCGCATCTCGACGTTGCTGGTCTCGGCAGCGCTCCTCGTGGCCGGGTGCGGCGCCAGCGAAGCCGGCAGCGCATCCACGACGGGAGCGCTGCCCGAGACATCCACGACGGCCACGACGGCGATGGTCACCACCGCAGATCCGACGACGACGACAACGACGCCGCTTCCGGCACCAGAGGCGCCAGCCGTGGAGGCCTTGGCATGGGGACTCCTCTGCCGCGACCTCGCCTACGCCGGGTGGGACTACGAAGGGGCGGTTGCCTACTGGGACGTCGAGGGACGACCCGCCCGGATGGACGCCGACGAGAACGGTATCCCGTGCGAGACGGTCTACCCGGCAGGCGACGTCACCGCGTTCTGGGGTGACCCACTCCCCACCGGTCTCGCCCCGGGTCCCGGCAGCGGCTGGCACACGACGGATCGCACCGCCCCCGCCACCGAGGGGTGTTGCGGGATGAACGACAACGCCCCGGTGTCGCCGGCGCTCCCCCCGGAGTCGGGACCGTTCCCGGAGGACGGGGCGTACTCCGTCTCCGTGACGAGACAGCAAGGTGAGACCGACAGCCTGGCGCTGGAGATCCGGCGCTGGCTCCCCTGCTCCGAGCGCCCCGACCAGTGCGCCCCCGATGTCCTGGCTGGCGACGTGTATCCGGATCCGGCGAACGGTGTCCTCCGGATCGTCCGCCTCGACGACTCCCTGACCGTGGTCGTCAAACCCATCGGGCACTTCGTCGACGCGTTCTGGACCGACCTTCCGTCCATCGAAGGGAACGGGGCCGCGTTCGCTTCCCTGCTGCGCCGGGTCGACGCAGCCGTGGCGATGCGTGCGGCGAACCCGGATCTCCCGATCAGAGGGGCCACCGACCCCACCGACCCGTTCGGTCCCTCGGCCGATGGAGAGGATTGGGGTTACCGAGGACCCGAGGGCACGTACCTGACGGCCTACGTGCTCGACCCGAACGCGCCGCCGGGGATGTACGAGTGGTGGTGCACCCTCGAGATCGTCGATGGTGCCCCCGTCCTCTACGTCTGGGCGGGCCAGATCGCGGGCTGATGCTCCGGACCTACCGCCTCACGCGACGCTGCCGGCGAACCCGTCGGGCGTCGGGAGCGTGGGCCGCGACGCGAACTCAGCGCTGGATCTCGGCCGGCGTGACCCAGGGCTCCGCTCGCCAGGGCGAGGGCATCCGGGGCCCAGCGGGCGGCAAGGTCTCCCCGACGACGTTCAGGTCCCATTCCACGGTGCTGATCTGCACGCCGAGGATGCTGACCTCCCGGATGGTGACCACATGCGCACCGAGGGGAGCGATCGAAGCCGTTTGCACGGTCATCACCGCCGACCAGGGCGCCGACCTGCTCCCGGGCGGGAGCACGTTCCAGCCATTCCAGTTGAGCGCCACCTGCGTCAGAGAGGCCACTGGCTGCGTGCTCGTTCGGATTCCTCGACAACAGCCGCTGCGAGGAGGTCAGGCGTTCAGGCCGGGAAGTCGGGGAGCCGGACTCCGGAGGCGAGGACCGACATCGCACGCTGGACGAGAGCGAGGAGGTCGCCGCCGTCGTGGAGCCACGTCGTGTAGGCGACCAGGAGCGCCCACATGGAGGCGTACGACACAACCCGCAATTCGAGGTCGTGCTCATCGCGCTTGGTGCGTTCGGCGAAGACGCGAACGATCAAGTCGACAGTG
>Ga0315554_1000028_pt1 | contig 66657 bp, 57 predicted proteins | sample SalMarSW160370MG_FD_202114 | JGI IMG/M metagenome (GOLD analysis project Ga0315554, IMG submission 202114) | Salt marsh sediment microbial communities from the Plum Island Ecosystem LTER, Massachusetts, United States - Salt Marsh Sediment SW1603-70 ...
CAGGACAAGTCCCCGTCCCCCCTTCCGAAGAGCGTCTTTGAAGGACATATTCCCCCTTTTCAGGCTCGCATGATATACCGCAACCCCCGGCATAAAGAGCATGGATGCGGCTGCTATTCCAGGAATCGCAGCTACCGGAACAAATTGCGGTGGGAGGAATTTAAGTAATGTGACGATAAAAAGGGGTCCGAACGAACGGGCCAGTTCTCCCCCTGTCATAAACATCGACATACCTGTTCCGTACTGTTTTCCACTTGAACCGCTCACCAGGGTAAGGGCGATGCCGTGAAACAGTGTAGCGCTTGTTCCGCCGATAAAGATAACTCCCAGCAATTGTGTATACGAGCCGCAGGCAACCAGAAAACTCATTGTTATACCTGAAATAGCAATAGTCAGAGGAAAAAAGCGAACGACGCCCCCTCTGTCTGCAGAATAACCGATCAGCGGCTGTATAAGCGAGGTTGAACGGTAGACCGGCGCCAAAATACCCGCCATTTTCAGTGACAATCCATGTTTTTCAATGAGAAAGGGCAGTAGAGGGCTCAAAAAGGAGCTGTATATATCGTGAAAGAAATGGCTCAGTGAGATGATGACAACCCTGCCTGTCTTGAAGCTTTTTGTGTTCATTGAAAATCCTTGTATGCATCTCAACATGCATTTTTCTGTTCTTTTCAACGGTAATAATATACTTTAACTTCGTGTTGATAACGGATATAAAAGTTCAGAAGAGCAGAAAAAACAGGTTTTCAATTTATATTGATGGGAAATACAGGTTTTCACTGGATTTCAACACGATTCAGCAGGTCGGACTTCATGTCGGTGATGAGATAGATGAAAAAAAGATCGATGAGCTCGTACGCCGCGATGAATACGCGCGTTGTCGTGATTATGCCCTGTTGCTTCTTTCCTACAGGGACCGTTCTGAAAGTGAGCTCAATAATCGACTTCTTAAAAAGGGCTTTCACCATGATGTTGCCAGGGAGCTTGTAGGCAATCTGAAGAAGGAGGGCATTGTCAATGACTTCGCATTCGCCAGTAAATGGGTCGAGGATACGTGTGCAAACAGGCCCATGGGCCGAATGCGGGCTGTGTTCGAGTTGAGGAAAAAGATGCTTTCCGACGGTATCATTGAGGCGGTGATCGAAGAGAAGTTTGACGGCAATACGGAGCAGAGACTCGCGCATTCAGCAGCCGAAAAGAAGATGAAATCACTTGAAAGCTACCCCCCCGATACGGCACAGGAGAGGTTGTACCGGTTTTTAAAAAACCGGGGGTTTCAGTTTGATATCATCAATGGACTGATGAAGGAGTATTTTAATGATCACATCGGATGAACTACGCCGTCTTTTTCTGGATTTTTTCAAAAAAGAGGACCATACGATCGTCAAAAGCTCAAAAGTGGTACCTGAAGACGATCCAACCCTCCTCTTTACCAATGCCGGCATGAACCAGTTTAAGAAAATCATACTGGGAATCGAAAAGCCTGCTTTTAGAAGAGCAGCATCGGTTCAGAAGTGTATACGCGCGAGCGGCAAGCACAACGATCTGGAAGATGTGGGGAAGGACGGGAGGCATCACACCTTTTTCGAAATGCTCGGAAACTGGTCGTTCGGTGACTACTATAAAAAAGAGGCGATACGCTGGGCATGGGAGTTTCTCACGCAAGGGGTTAAACTGCCGGTGGAGCATCTCTGGGCAAGCGTGTACAAGGATGACGATGAGGCATACGATATCTGGATGAATGATATCGGCATCGCTCCTGATCGGCTTGTGCGATTAGGGGACATCCAAAAGGGCGACGAGGAAAATTTCTGGAGCATGGGTGAGACCGGGCCGTGCGGCCCTTGTTCAGAACTGTACTACGAGTATCCACCGAGCGAAAAGAAAGATTTCTTAGAGGGAACCGAAAGCGGTACAATAGTTGAGCTCTGGAACCTGGTCTTCATGGAGTTCGACAGGACAGCTGAAGGGACATACAGTCCACTTCCGGCAAAGCATATCGATACAGGTCTCGGGCTCGAACGAACTCTCGCCGTGCTTCAGGGCGTGCGGTCGAATTACGAGACCGACCTGTTCAGGCCTCTGATCAGCCGCATGGAGGAGTTATCGGGCAGGTCCTGCTCCGCGGATTCGGGGACGCTCGTTTCATATCAGGTTATCGCAGACCACATCCGCGCGCTCTCATTTGCAATCGCAGATGGCGCTGTTCCGTCGAATGAAGGAAGGGGGTATGTTCTTAGACGGATCCTGAGGCGCGCGGTTCGCCATGGGAAACTTCTCGGTGTTGACGAGCCGTTTATGTATGTGCTGGTTGATGTGCTCATTTCAATAATGAAGTCGGATTACCCGGAGATCGAGGAGCGCCGCGGCGTAATAGAAGAGATCATTAAAAACGAGGAAAAGCTGTTTCTGAAAACCCTCGACAGGGGACTCGAGGAGTTCAACAAAACAATCGGCTGCCTATCAAAAGGGAGTGAACTCTTTCCCGGGGAAAGTGCGTTTGTTTTGCACGATACGTATGGGTTCCCATTCGATCTTACCTGTATCATGGCGGAGGAGAACGGGCTGAAGGTTGACAGACACGGATTTGAAAGAGAGATGGAAAAACAGAGGCAGCGCGCAAAGCGTGATACCAAATTTCAAGCTGAATATTCTGCAAACAACGGTAGTCCATGGGTAAAATACAGGGAGGATGCGGCAACAGAGTTCACCGGGTACAGAACCCTGGAGCAGGAAAAGATGAGGGTCATCCGCTACAGGGAGGAGAACGGTGTTTTTTCTGTCGTTTTCGACTGCACACCGTTCTACGGCGAGTCTGGCGGCCAGGTGGGAGATGCCGGGATTATTGAAGGAGGGGGTGTTGTTCTGAAGGTTCAAGACGTGGAGCGTGACGGTGATATTTTTATTCATATCTGCAGGGTTGAAGGAGGCGAAATACAGGACTCTGTGTATACGGGGAGGGTTGAACAGGAGCGGAGAAAGAGGATTATGGCAAATCACACGGCGACACACCTTCTTCACTATGCCTTACGGAGTGTTGTGGGCGAGCACGCAACCCAGGCAGGCTCACTCGTGGCACCGGACAGGCTGCGTTTTGATTTCAACCACTACAGGGGACTTACGGCCGATCAGCTCGATCATATTGAGGAGATGGTGAATGAAGCGGTTTTTGCGAATATTCCGGTCGAGGTATATGAGGATATACCCTTTGCTGAAGCTCAGGCCATGGGTGCAGTCGCCCTGTTCGGCGAAAAATACGGCGAGAGGGTTCGTGTCGTAAAGATAAACGCTGTCAGCACCGAGCTCTGCGGAGGAACCCACGCCCAAAGAACCGGCGATATCGGATTGTTCCGCATTTCACGGGAGGGGAGTATCTCCTCCGGTATCAGGAGAATCGAGGCGGTAACGAGAGTGGATTCATTCCAGGTTGTCAAGCGGGACGAAAAAATACTACGGGAACTGTCGCTTCTGCTTAATACTGAAACAACGGCCGTTGCAGAAAAGGTGAAAGAACTGCAGGAATCGGTGCGTGAGCTTCAGAAGAAGCTGAAAAAAGAGCGAAAAAGGGGTGTTGGAGATTCTTTCGATCTGAAAAAAGATTTTTTTCAGACCGGTAAATACCGCACAGCTCACCTGAAATTAAACGGCTTTGCACGTGATGAGATGAGGGAGCTGGCCGACCGGGTACGGACCCGGGTACCTGACGGTGTAGCCCTCATAACCTCGGTCGCAGACGGCAGGCTGAATATGATTCTTTGCGCAGGTGACATCGCAGTGAAGGAGGGTGCTCATGCGGGCAAGCTGCTTGCCCGGGTGCTCGGAGAATTCGGTGGCAAGGGAGGAGGCAGGTCGCATCTGGCCGAAGGGGGCGGTATCGGTCCAGGTGATGCGCAAAGAGTATTTGAAAGGTTGCAGTCTCTTCTGAAATAACTTAGACAGCGCATGGGAGACGAAAAAATCTGATTAAGTATTGGACACGGTAGTCATGCAATATTGAGGTACTTCAGTACATTCAATGTCGAAGGATCGACATCGATGAATTCGATTCCAACCTGGGACAGCCTTCTCTCAACGTCGGTTTCTTCGGAAATCGGGCGCACCTGCACGATTTTTCCGTGGATTGAGGTGCACTGCGGGAGTTTGAAAGTCTTGAGATCAAGGGTGATCTCGTCCTGTTCATTAAGGTCGTAATTCTTCTTCTCCACGATCTCGATACCTGCGCCTGATGGACTGATATTTCGAAGAATGGCAGGCTTTCTCGTGCCGTCCTTCTTGAAAACCATCGCCACGATTTCTGGAAAGACGTATCGAATAAAGCTTGTTTTTCGCCGTTCACCGTTCTTTCTTGAAAAATCCATGAGTCCGTCGACCCTGAAGGCGACTATCCGCTTTTTCAATCCCTGCATTGGAGTTTCCTGGAGTCTACCCAGCCTGGCCCATTTGTTTACTGCTTTTGCCGTGGTGCGGTCTATGAAAATGCTGTTGTGGCGTGCAAGGTTTCCGAGTCGAGATGCGCGAATTACCGGCATACCGAAGAATGTGTCGATTGTCTTACCCGGAGGTCCGACAAAGCAGTGTAGCGCGTCTCCCATTCCGAGACCAATCCCGATTTCAAGCGGGAAATGGGCTTCCCATTTATACTGAATATTCTGCCTGAGCAGGGCCATTCTCATTTCAAGAGCCGCACGAACGGCGAAAAAAGGGGTTTTTTCTTCCCAGGACTCCTTGCCCCATATCGCCAGGATGCCGTCGCCGATAATATTATCGAGCGTTCCCATGTACTGATCGATTATTTCCGATGCTTTTGTAAAATACCTGTTTGTAAACATAAACACCTTTTCATCGGGAAGCATTTCGAACATATGAGAAAAACCCCGTATGTCCATGAAGAGGGCAATTATCTTCTTCTCTTCACCCTGGTTATCGATTATCATTATCCAGTCCGTCGTTTTTTATTGTATCGATTCCTTTGGCTTTAGTCAGGGTGACCCCTACCTATACCTGCTATACACTTTTTACATACTCTAAGCACGGCTAAACCGCTTACATTGGTAAAAGTGTACACCCCTGATGCTATCTTTGCAAGGGAATATTAACGGGCAGTACCTGTTGCATTTTATCTTGTTCTGTACAATAGAATAGTTTTGGCCGGTGAATGTGTCAAAACGACTCAGTGAGGTGGGGTGCGTGTTTTATCTTTTAGATGTAAAAGGCATAATTTATTCTAAGACAATTAGCTGCGTCATCATAACTTTTTTCTTATTTGGTATGATTATTGCCTTTTTAATAATAGAATAAGTTTCGACATAAAGAGGTGATTATGTATGGATATAAGTAAGTTTACAGATATGGCCCAGGAATCGCTGTCAAGCTCTCAGCTTATAGCAGGCGAGTACGGCCAGCAGCAGATAGAGCCTGAGCATCTTCTTGCCGCGCTGGCGCGCCAGGAAAACGGCGTTGTACCGCAGATCCTCAAAAAGCTCAATATAGATGTATCCGTTGTATCGGATGGAGTCGATCGGCTGCTTTCAAAAAAGCCTAAACTATCTGGAACCGGTGCATCCCAGACGGTGTATTTATCCGCCCGACTGAACGAACTGCTCGCTGCGGCAGAATCTGAAGCCAAAAAGATGAAGGACGAGTACATCAGCACCGAGCACCTGTTTCTGGCGCTGATCGGTGACGGTGGGGATGCAGGCGGGATACTGAAGAGCCTCGGCATTACTCGATCCGGTGTAATGGGGGTATTGAAGGATATTCGGGGCAATCAACGTATTACCTCGCAGAACCCGGAGGCTACGTATCAGGCGCTCGAGCGGTATGCAATAGATCTAACCCAACGTGCACAGCAGGGAAAACTGGATCCGGTTATCGGAAGAGATGAGGAGATACGGAGGACGATACAGGTGCTTTCACGCCGCACAAAGAACAATCCTGTTTTGATCGGTGAGCCCGGGGTGGGAAAAACAGCCATCGTCGAGGGCCTGGCACGCAGGATAGTGAAAGGGGATGTGCCGGAGGGTCTCAAGAACAAGCGCATAGTAGCCCTCGATATGGGTGCGCTTCTTGCAGGTGCGAAGTTTCGCGGTGAATTCGAAGAGCGAATGAAGGCTGTGCTGAAGGAAGTGACCGATTCGGATGGAGCAATTATCCTCTTCATCGATGAGCTTCATACGGTTGTCGGCGCTGGTGCGGCTGAAGGTGCGATAGATGCCGGTAATCTTTTAAAACCGCTCCTTGCGAGAGGAGAGCTTCACTGTATCGGGGCAACGACATTAAACGAGTACAGAAAATATATTGAAAAAGATGCCGCATTAGAGAGGAGATTTCAGCCCATTCTGGTCGACGAACCATCGGTCGAGGATACAATTTCGATTCTCAGAGGCTTGAAGGAGCGCTATGCAATACATCATGGAATCAAGATAAAAGACAGTGCTATTGTTTCCGCTGCAGTACTGAGCAAGCGCTATATCTCCGACCGATATCTCCCGGACAAGGCCATTGACCTTATCGACGAGGCAGGCGCCAAGCTCCGGACGGAGATAGATTCGATGCCGTCCGAGCTCGATGAAATCATGCGAAGAACGATGCAGCTTGAAATCGAGAGAGAGGCACTGAAAAAAGAGAAGGATGCTGCATCTAAGGAACGCCTTTCAAAGATTGAAAAGGAGCTTGCGGACCTGAAGGAGAAGGGAAACTCCCTGAAATCGAAGTGGGAGGAGGAGAAAAAGCGGATTGCACGGGTGCGAGACCTGCGGATAGAGATTGAGAATGTGAAATTCGAAATAGAGAAGGCCGAGCGAAATTACGACCTCAACAAAGCTGCCGAGCTCAAGTACGGCCGGCTCATACAGCTCGAAAAGGAGCTCGAGGAGCTGAGGGATGCAATGGACAGGAACCAGACCGACAGGCTTCTCAAGGAGGAGGTTGATGAGGAGGATATAGCCCGTGTGGTTTCACAGTGGACCGGTATACCTATAGCACGGCTATTGCAGGGCGAGATGGAAAAACTCGCCTCCCTGGAAGATCATCTTCATGAGCGGGTCGTCGGGCAGGATGAAGCCGTCAAGGCTGTCTCAGACGCCATAATACGGGCCCGCGCAGGTATAAAGGACCCCGAGCGTCCGATAGGTAGCTTTATATTCCTCGGACCGACGGGAGTGGGAAAAACGGAGCTTGCCCGCGCTTTGGCCGAATTTCTGTTCGATGACGAAAAGAATATGATACGAATAGACATGTCTGAATATATGGAGCGGCATACAGTAGCAAAACTCATAGGCGCTCCACCGGGCTACGTCGGATATGATGAGGGTGGTCAGCTCACAGAGGCGGTACGTAGAAAGCCCTACTCGGTAATTCTCCTTGATGAGATAGAGAAGGCGCATCCGGATGTTTTCAATATACTGCTCCAGATACTCGATGAGGGGCGGCTTACCGATTCACATGGAAGAACGGTGAACTTCAAAAACAGCGTTATAATCATGACATCGAACCTCGGTTCTGAGCATATACTGAATGCCGGTGAGAATACAAAGAAGTCGGAAGATTCATACCAGGAGATGAAGAAACTGGTTTTGGAAATTCTTCATAAGAGCTTCAGGCCTGAGTTCCTGAATCGAGTGGATGAAATCGTTGTATTTCGCTCCCTGACGCGGGAGAACATAATCGACATCGCGCGTCTGCAGCTCGGATTGCTGGCACGAAGAATCGAAGAGCGGGGAATACGGCTGAATATTACGGATGATGCGCTTTTGTTTCTTGCCCAGGCAGGGTATGATCCCAATTTCGGTGCTCGTCCACTGAAACGGGTTTTACAGAACCGGGTAGAAACACCGATTGCCCATGAGATAATTAGAGGTAATTTCAAGGAAAAGGATACGGTAAACGTTTCGGTGAAAAACGGTGAGCTCTTTTTCAAGAAAAAGTAGTGATTGCGGCCGGGAGGGGTGTTACTTTGTCCTGCGGTCAACAACCCTCCTGCCTTTCATCAACCTTTTAATTGTACGGGGTTCAACGAGCTTTACCTTCGGGTAGAAATCCAGTTTTTCCTTCACCTCTTTGATTATAGAGCCCTCGATTTTATCGAGATTCTTTATTTCATCCGAGAAGAAGTCCTGTGATACTTCCACCTGAATCTCAAGCATATCGATCTTGTCCCTCCTGTCGATTACAAGTTGATAGTTCGGCGTCTTGTCCAGAATGTCTGTAAGAATGTGTTCGAATTGCGAAGGGAACATATTGCGTCCGTTCAGGATTATCATGTCGTCGATACGTCCGGAAACCCTTCCCATTTTCACGAATGTTCTGCCACAGGGACATGTTCCGGCGAAGAGCCGTGTAATATCGCCTGTTCGGTAGCGGATCAGGGGGTATGCTTCCTTGGTAATGGTGGTGATCACCAGTTCACCTTCCTCGCCGGGGAGGGTATTTTTTCCCGTTTCGGGATCGATAATCTCTGGTATAAAGTGATCTTCAGATATGTGCAGGCCCGCTTTTTCACTGCACTCGTAGGAAACTCCCGGGCCTATTACTTCGGTCAGCCCGTAATTGTCGGTAACGGTTATGTCGAGGTCTGCCTCTATCTCTTTTCTGAATGTTTCACTCCACGGCTCCGCACCGAAAAGCGCCTTGCTCAGCGCAAGTTCTGCGGGTGAGATGGATTTTTCCTGGATTGTATCGAATAGAATTGCGGCGAAACTCGGCGCACATACAAGCGCGGTCGTCCGGTAGTCCCTCATAATGGTTATCTGGTCCTCGATATCAGCCTCCGAACTCGGAATGACGGAAGCGCCAACCATTTCCGCTCCGTAATGAAATCCAAGCCCGCCGGTAAAGAGGCCGTAGGGGAAGCTGATCTGCAGTATATCATCCTGTGTGACCCCGCCTGCGGAAAGTACTCTCGCGCTGAGCTCTGTCCAGTGATCAATGTCATTTTTCGTATACCCGACGATCAGCGGTTTGCCGGTTGTACCCGATGTTGAATGCATTCTTACGACTTCCCTGAGCGGGACAGCGAACATGTCGAATGGGTAGGCGATACGCAGAGTTTCCTTGGTAGTGAAGGGTATATTTTTGAGATCGCCGGTGGAGGTAAGCTCAAAAGGATCAAAACCGATCTTGTTAAACAGGGTCTGGTAGTACGAAACTCTTCGGTAAACCCTTCCGAGGGTCTGCTGGAGCCTTTCGAGCTGAACCTGTTCGAGCTCTGCCCTCGACATCGTTTCATATTTTTTATTCCATATTGGCATCATACTCCCCTTTTCCACACGGGACGGCTGCTATAAGAGCGCTATATTCAGGATACCCACCCTGGGATAAAACCGCGTATCTTCTGTCCCTGATTTTACTCCTTGCCGAGGTATGCCCTCAGCACCTCCTTGTTATTCAGTAATTCTTCTCTTTCACCGGAGAGAATTATCTGTCCTGCTTCTATTACATAGCCGCGCTGGCATACATCGAGGGCGAGTTTTGCATTCTGCTCAACGAGAAAAATCGTGAGGTTGGTTGTATTTTGCAGCTCGATGAGCGTGTGAAAAATATTCTCGACGATTTTCGGTGCAAGCCCCATTGACGGTTCATCGAGGAGGAGAAGCTTCGGGTTCGACATCAGGGCGCGTGCGATTGAAAGCATCTGCTGCTCACCTCCGGAAAGTGTGCCGGCAAGCTGCTTGTACCGTTCTCCAAGCACCGGAAAGAGAGTGAAGATTTCTTCAATTTTTTCGTATGTTTGTTTTTTGTGCCGCAGACTGTAAAACGAGTATGTGCCCAGAAGGAGATTGTCGAATACTGTCATCGGCGAGAACAGCTGCCTCCCCTCCGGCACAAGGGCTATCCCCATTTTGACAATTTCTGAAGATCCAAGCCCGAGGATCTCCTCTTCCTCGAAGAGTATGGAGCCTACTGGGTTTTGCATAAGTCCGGCAATTGTGTTGAGCAGTGTGGACTTTCCCGAGCCGTTGGCGCCGATCAGGGTGACAATCTCACCCTGTTTTACATGCATGGATACCGATTTCAGGGCGCATATCGACTCGTAGAATGATTTAACGGAACGTACCTGCAGCATTCTCTATACAAACTCCTTCCCGAGATACACAGCCACGACATTTTTATCGTTTTGTATCTGCCCAGGGGGGGCGTCTGCAATCTTGCGTCCGAAGTTCAGTACAACTATTTTTTCCGATATCTCCATGATAAGGTCCATATCGTGTTCAACCACAAGTATAGTTATCCCGAGCTCGCGGATTTTATATATAGTGTCGATGAGAGCCTTTGTTTCCGTAATATTCAGCCCGGCTGCGGGTTCATCCAGGAGTATGAGAACCGGTTCACTGGCAACAGCTCTGGTTATTTCGACAATACGCTGTTTCTCGAATGGTATTTCCCGTATCTTTTTATACGCCAGATCTTCAATATCCATGAACTCGAGCCAATAAAGGGCCTTTTCTCTGATCTCTTTTTCCTCTCCCCTGTACGCTCTGAGGTTAAACGCGCAGGTTAAGAATCCGGATGTTGAGCGGGTATGTCTCCCAACCATTACATTTTCAATGACATTCATGTTTGAGAAGAGTCTCAGGTTCTGAAATGTCCTGCCGATTCCAAGAGCCGGTATCAAATGGGGTTTCAACGTATCGATTCTCGTTTCCTGAAACAGTATTGAGCCGTTATCGAGCCGTTCGAGCCCGCTGATGAGGTTGAAGACCGTTGTTTTACCTGCACCGTTCGGACCGATAAGCGCAGTAATGCTCCCCTCATATACGCGAAAGCTCAGAGAGGAAATCGCCTTCAGTCCTCCGAAGGACTTGTCTGCTTTCTCGATTTTAAGTATATCAGCCATTGAGCTTTTTTTTCCCCAGGGGAATCTTAATTCCGTACAGGCCCTCGGGCCGAAGAAGCATTATTGCCATTAGAATAACACCGTAGATCAGTATGTCAAAATCCTTGAAGAACCGGAGATATTCGGGCAGTATTGTAAGAAGGCCTGTTCCGGCAATCGCGCCCCATATATGTTCCATCCCACCGATCGCGACCATGGTAACAAGCAGAATGGAGAAGTTCAGGCTGAATGTGCCGGGGCTCAAAAACGTGACATAATGGGCGTACAAAAACCCGGCAAGAGCTGCATATCCGGCCCCGAGAACGAATATATACAGCTTGAGCTGCGAGGTGTGTATACCGAGTGTCGCTGCCGTTTTTTCTTCCTTGTGTATTGCGCGCAGTGCGCGGCCGATCCGCGAGTTGATTATATTGAGTGACACAAATAGTATGAAGGAGACAATAATCCATACGAACAGATAGTACTTTAAATCTGTGTCGAGCTGTTTTCCAAACAGTGACAGGACGGGAATATTGCCGAATCCTGAAGGTCCGCCGGTCAGGGATAAAAATTCGTTAAAGACGATATGCACTATCTCACCCAGGCCGAGCGTAGCCATTGCCAGGTAGTGTCCTCTGAGCCGGAGCGTGGGTATGCCGATTAAAAATGCAATTCCCGCCGTAAGGAGTAGAGACGAAGGTAGGGTTGCTATGAGCGGTAGACCCAGTTTTGTGGTGAGAATCCCCGTTGTGTATGCCCCAATCCCGTAAAAGGCGGACTGGCCCAGTGATATCTGACCCGTGTAGCCCATGAGCAGGCTCAACCCCATGGTGATGATGATATTGATACCGGTAAAGGTAAGTATCCCCAGATAATAGGGGTTGTGAATGAGGGCAGCCAGAATAAGTGCTGCAGTGTACAGTGCACACGCCTGGGCCCAGGATTTTTTTAGTGTGTCCCTCATTCAAACTTCCTTAAAATGCCTTCAAAAGATGCTCTTCTTTTTTAGCGAAAATTCCCGCCGGTTTAAAGAAGAGAACAAGTAAAAGTATCACGAGTGCAACGGCATCCTTGTACCCGCTCGAGAGAAGCCCCGCTGAGTATGATTCAAGAAGGCCGATAATGAGCCCCGCAGCAACGGCGCCTGCCACATTCCCGAGGCCACCGAAAATAGCTGTGCCGAACCCTTTAAGGCCCAAAAGTGCGCCCCGATCATAACTGACGAGTGTGATGGGTGTTACGATGACACCCGCAATACCGCCTATCAGCGCGCTCAGCCAGAACGAAAAAAGAACCATCCTGCCGGTATTTATTCCGACTATCCGTGCAGCCCTTCTGTTATATGAACATGCCTTCATAGCTTTGCCCAGTATGGTAAAGCGGTAGAACATCATGAGCCCTGAAATAATCATCAGGAGAAACCCGATAATCCAGAGTGTCTGCGGTAATATGGTCGCTCCGAAAAGATGAATGGGCTTGTCTCCGCTGAATGAGGGGAGGATGAATGCATCCTTTCCCCAGATAAACATCGCGCCCCCTTTGAACAGAATCGAAGCCGCTATAGTAATGATGATAAGTGTGATAACCGAGGGATTTTTCAGCGGATGAATGGCAAAGCGTTCAAAAAGCAAGCCTACGCATGAAACGACCAGTGCCGATAGTATTCCAGTCGGAAGAAGATGCAGGTGCAGAGTTTTATGGAGGTAGACGGCAAGCATGCCGCCCAGCATTACGAAATCGCCCTGCGCAAAATTGATGATCCCGGTGGAGTTATAGATGATATTGAATCCAATGGCAACCATCGCGTAGATGCTTCCGATGGTGATTCCGGAAAGCGTATACTGTAAGAGCTGTACGCCGAATTGCATGCGCCCTCCTGAGGGTTGCGCCTCGCCTGATTGAAAAACGGAGTTGGAAGGGTGCCCGTACGTTCATCCCGCATTCAAGGTGACTGGGCAAAACCGGGCTTTCCCCGGTTACGGGCTGTATGAATGAAGGGGATGCCCCGCGCTACAGCATCCCCTTCGTTTTCTGGACTCTTTGCATCCGGATAATGCCGGGCTGCATTAGTATGCTTCCAAGTAACTTCTCGCGAAGTTACTTTATGATATTCGGTCCTGAAAGAACGTAAACCACTTCTAAGTAACTTCGAGCAAGTTGCGTTTTGATACCTAGTCCTGTCAAGGATCGGTCCCAAGAGGACGTAGGTCACTTTTACGTTCACCTGAACAATAAAACAGCCCGCATCTTACCGCTGAAATATTGCAAATTTTCCGTCTTTAACCGTAAGCATTTCAAATGCATCAGGTGTGAGGCCGTTGTGGTCGGCGGGCGAGAAGTTGAACACTCCGCCTGTACCGACAAAATTTTTCACATTCTCGATTTCATCACGAAGTTTGGCCTTATCCGGCCCTGATTTTTTCAGCGCTTCATCGAGTATCCACATTGCATCCCAGGCATGGCCTCCGAATGTGCTCACCGGCTCATTGAACTCGGCTTCGTACATCTTTTTGTACTCGGTGAGTACCTTGTACTGGGGGTTGCTCCTGGGAACGACATCTGCGACAAGAAGTCGCCCGGCAGGAAAAATAATACCCTCGGCAGCTTTTCCCGCCGCCTCGACAAACTTGATGTTGCCGAAACCATGGCTCAAAAACAAAGGAATATCCATACCGAGCTGACGCATATTTTTGGCTACGATCACCTGGGCCGGTACAATAGACCAGTTCACAAGCGCCTGCGCGTCAGTGCCCCTGATCTTTGTGAGCTGAGAAGTCATGTCAGTGTCCTGAGGGCCGTAGGTTTCATCTGCTACGATCGTAAGGCCGTAATCCGACGCGAGGTTTCTCAGTTGCTCCCGGCCGGCAGACCCAAACCCTGTCGTTCCGGACATGATGGCGATTTTCTTGATACCCATCTCCTGCATGGTTTCATAGATACGCAAAACGGCAAACCTATCTGACTGCGGTGTCTTGAAAACCCATTTTTTAACAGGCTCAATAATAGTTTCAGCAGCAGCGCAGGAAATGAGCGGTGTCTGTGCTTTTTCGACAATGGGAATAACGGCCATCGTGGTTCCGCTTCTCGATGTACCGATGATCGCAAGAACATTGTCACTGTTGATGAGCTTTTTCACGGCATTGACCGCTTTGGTTTCATCACCGACACTGTCTTCGATAACAAGCTCCACCGGAATACCGTTGATCCCGCCCTTGTCGTTGATCATTTTAGCGACCATTTCCGCGGTGTTTCTTTCCGGTTCACCTAACCAGGATGCCGGGCCGGTTATGGCGAATACTGCGCCGATTTTGTAGCTTCCGATTGCCTCCTCTTTTTCACCTGCCGCATATGCAGCGCTGAAGATCGAGATCAGAAGTAATGCGATGACGATGGAAAATAACTTTTTCATTGACGCCTCCTTCGTATATGATTGGTGTTTACGTGAAAACCGCGCTGTTTCACATAAAGTTTTGTAATTGTAGTTTCTCTGTGAGAAATGTCAATGGAAAAATAATAGCCTGCCATAATGTCCCTATAAAATATGACTATTTCAAGAAAAATACAAATATTATGAAACAATTGACCTTCTTTTTACATTTATGGTTTTATCCATTTTAAACTCAGTTATTTCGTACCAGAATTTCGGATACCAATGATTATATTATATTACATTGCCGTAATATTACGTACTATTAGTAAAAACCATTCGGTAAGTGATGATTTTCACCTTCTAAGATTGACAAGTTTACTTACCCTATTATTATTTATCAGAGCTGTAATTTTTATTTTAAGGAGGGAGAATGAAGACATATGTCGAAACATCATCCATTCTTCTCGAGGGAATAGATGAAATGGTTCAGGACGGATATTTTAACGATAGAACTGAAGCGGTAAACGAAGCAATCAGGGAAATGCTCGACCGGTACAAACTTGGAAAACTCAGGATGAAGGAGCAGCAAACAACGCTGCATAAAAAAAGGACCAATCGGCGCTAAACATGCCGCGTAAATGGCCGAATTTATTAGTAGCGCTGGTGGAGCCTGTTTTCTCCCGACGCTGTTTCCCAATCCATACTTCATAAAATATATGACAAAAGTGCTTAAACTTCTCGTCCCTGCGGCGGTTATTCTTTTCTTTCTGCCGATACAGGTACATTCGGAGGTAATCACCTCGGATATTAATAAGGACGGGAAAGCTGACGGTTGGACCTATGTGGAAAACGGGTATGTGGACAAGCAGGAGATCGACATTAATTTTGACGGTAAGATCGATACAGTCTATGTGTACGAAGGAAATGGGAAAATAAAGGAAGAAGTCCTCGACACCAACTACGACGGAAAAATGGATAACTGGCGTTTATACAAAGACGGAAGCCTGGTGATGGATCGTATCGACAGCAACGGTGACGGCAAAGTGGATTACTGGTTTTATGTGGATAAAGGAAGAATTTATAAAATTGAAAAGGACACGAACCACGACGGTTCTGCAGACACGACAACTGAGTTTAACTGAGGTGAAAAAGCAGGATTGTTTTTTTGTAATATAGAATTGATGTCTGCACGGCAGGCTGTCTGCGTAATTTTCATCCTATCTATACCGCCCGGGGGTGAGCCGCTGGGTAAAACACTTGACGAAGATATACGTAATCTCTATATTATTCGGCGTATCAATCAACCGGTACTGTGCTGGCGTAGCTCAATGGCAGAGCAGCTGATTTGTAATCAGCAGGTTGCGGGTTCAAATCCCATCGCCAGCTCACGGGGAGGTTCCCGAGCGGCCAAAGGGAACAGACTGTAAATCTGTCGGCATTAGCCTTCGAAGGTTCGAATCCTTCCCTCCCCAAAACCTCTAAGTTATTTACTTGCCGATAGTTAAAGCGATAAGGCTTTTCGCTTCGCCTTTCTTTCTGTACGAAGTGTCAGCAAAATGGAAGCGGTCACAATGGAAAAAGCACTTTCGTTGAAGTTATAAAAGCCCTCCTGGGGGATTACGGGTACCAGGCCCGGCCTGAAATAATCCTTTTAAAACGAAATGACAGCGTCCCCAATGAAATAGCCGCATTGAATGGCCGTCGTTTTGTGGCAACCGTTGAAGTTGAACAAGGTCGAAGGTTTGCAGAGTCTATGCTTAAACAGCTCACCGGCGGTGATACAGTTTTCGCACGACACCTGTATAGTGAGTCTTTCGAATTTAACCCCGAATTTAAGTTATGGTTCGTAGCGAATCATAAACCCGTTATCAGGGGTACAGATTATGCTATTTGGAGGCGGGTACGACTGGTCCCCTGGACTCTTAATATTCCTGAGGAAGAACAGGATCGGGAAATGTTGAATAAACTGAAAGTGGAGCTGCTAGGTATTCTTAAATGGGCGATCGAAGGCTGTCTTGAATGGCAAAAAGCAAGCCTGCATTCACCTGATGAGGTCCGCAAGGCAACGGAAAATTATAAGGAGGAGATGGATATATTTGCTGGGTTTCTTGATGACTGTTGTGTAAAACAGAAGTGTTCTGCATGTAACCATTTCTTTACGGCCTGGGTGATAGGTACTACTATAGAAGCTAAGGCGAGTATCTCAGCCACCAATTGAGGTGTGATCATATTTTATCCCTCCTTTCGTCATTTTTTCTCATTCGTCTTTCCTTATATTATGATGGAATATGAGAAAATTACAATAAATCGGCCAGAACAGAAGAAGTGTAAGTCTATATTGCTTATCATAGCTTTCTCAAGATGGTGTGAGAGAAACATGTGTATGCGGTAAGATTTGAGAGAAGAAGATTAGAGCAGATTTCAGCAAAACTGAAAGATCGCATATTGGCAATTTTTTCCATCTAAAAAAACAGCACTTCGTCGATTTTGCATAACTCCTAACACCCTTGTTAAGACATTACCAAATATTTGGCCCTCGTATCTGTGAGCTTCTTTATCATATAAATAGATATTTTCCCCAGTTCAACGCATTTAGATCTCAATAGTAAATATCTGTTAGTAGATTCTTCCTTTCCAAAGATAATTTTGCTCATTTCTCCTTGCAGTTATTTAACAAAGTGCCCTTTCATTCTCTATTCCTGAAGGCTTGGACATAAAGTATCCTCCAAATTGTATCTTGTAGGGGTAGTAAAAGAATTGTTATGTCCAGTGATAACAGGATGACCCTCTCTTGCTCATTCTCTTTCCTGAAGCGAACGCTTGCATCGTTCAAGGTAAATCTTCACCGCCCTGTCTTCCTGGCAATACGAGGCAAGCTCATTGAAGATTTTTTCTGCATTTTTGACCTGACCATCTTGATATTCGCTCACGCCTTTTTCAAACTTCCCCCGGGTCTTGGACTTTAACTCAAACTTTTCGGGTGAGTCTGCATCGAAGATCTCAAAAATATCAATCTGTTCTTTCCTTCCTTTCAGCCTGACTTTATCAATGAAGCGGTAGTTGAACTTACCCATGCCCAGATTTTGCACAACTTCACGGCTCACTATCAGATCAATGCCGTAAAGCTTACTGAGACTCTGCAAGTGGGAGGTAAGGTTAACGGTATCGGATATAACGGTGCCCTGCATGAAACGCTCGTGGCCTATAGTACCAAGTACTACCTCGCCCGTGTGGATACTGATCCCGATTCTGATTGGAGGATAACTGTAACTATGCCGGTGCTGGTTGTAAATACCTATGTATTTCAACATTTCTACTGCTGCATTCACTGCGTACTGGGGTCCTTTGGGGAAAAGGGCCATTATAGCATCACCGATATACTTGTCGATAAAACCCTCATTTTCCCATATGAAAGGATCCATTCTCTTCAGATATGAGTTGAGAAACCTGAACACATCCCGCGGGGACATATTTTCTGCAAGTGTCCCGAAAGAGCGGATGTCTGAAAACATGATGGTCATGTCGGTGCAAATGTAGTCGCCAAGGCTTATGTTGAAGATGCTTTTCTTCTCAAGGCATTCGAGAAATTCCCGGGGAACAAAGCGTTCGAAAAACTTCACTGCCTTCCTTAAAAGCTCGGTCCTTCCTGCAACCTGAACTTCGAGCTCTCTCTGCTGCTTCCTCACATAGTCATTGTAAGTCTTGATTTTCAATAGTGAGTTTATCTTTGTCTTAAGTTCTGGGATATGCAACGGCTTGGAAAAAAAATCCATTGCGCCAGCCTCAAGCCCCTTAACCCTTTCCTCCACATCTCGTAAGGCGGAGATGAGTACTATAGGGATGATATTGGTCTTTTCGTTACGACTCAAAACCCTCGCAACGTCGTACCCGTTCATCCCGGGCATCATGATGTCAAGAAGAATGAGATCGGGCATATTTCGGATAGCAACTTCAATCGCTTCTTTCCCGCTTTTTGCTTTAAGAGCCCTGTATCGCATAGAGGAAACAACCTCACTTAGTAGCTCAAGAACCTTTTCATCGTCATCAACCACCAGTATGGTTTTAGAATTTTGCATTTTTAAATCCTGATCAATTTTAAATTCTTTTCATACCGCCATAAAGGTACGTTTAAAAAAAATACCTTATTTTATCTTACGCGGTGGGGAGGGTAAACCAGAAGATGCTTCCTCTGCCCGGCTCGCTATTAGCCCCTATGCTCCCTTTGTGAGCCTCCACGGCCAGCTTGCAGAAAGCAAGGCCCAGACCGGTCGAATATTTCTTTCCCTCTACCCTTGCCTCTAATGTGCCGAACTTCTCAAAAATCTTGCTGTGGTACTCGGGAGGTATTCCAGGACCGCTGTCAGCTACTGAAAAAAGCACCTCGCCATTCCTGATTACAGCGGTGACCTTGATGCTTCCGCCACCGGGCGTGAACTTGACAGCGTTCCCAAGGATGTTTGTAATAACCCTCCACACAATATCCCGGTCGCATCGAAGCAGAACATCTTGGGAGTAAATCCGACCGAAAGAGAGTATCTCTCCACTGGGGGCCCAAGGTTTATAATTGCCTTACGGAAAATTTCCCCCATATTGCACAGTGTCCTATTCAGCGTCATCTTTCCGGCTTCCAGTTTGCTAATATCAAGAAGAGAGCTAATCATTTCCATGAGGAGTTTGACAGCATTTATAATATTCTTAATAATGGTTATCTGCTTTTCGGTGAAACCTTCAAAATCCTGCAGCTCAAAAAGCTGAAGGTAGCCGCTTATTGCCGTCAAAGGCTGTCTGAGATCATGAACAATCATGTTTGTGAGATTATCCCTCAGGAGTTCAAGCTCCTTAAGCTTTTCATAGGCTTCCTTAACCCTCTCGTATATGTGTTTTGAGAAGACCGCATTTTTTACTTTAAAAGAACCTCGAGGCGGTCTATTGACTTGGAGATAAAATCGGCAGCTCCCTCCTTTTTGATGTCAGGACGTCAAAAACGTCGCTTAGGGCAGTAATTCTCCCCGCAATGGGGATACCCTTCCCACTGAGGCCCGCGGGGTATCCCGTTCCGTCCCACTTCTCATGATGTGTTTCCGCTATCGTCTCGGCAAATCTTATAACCTCCGAACTCGATTCACTTAAAATATGCTTGCCTATCAGTGTGTGCTCTTTCATTATCCTCCACTCTTCAGGGTTGAGCTTTCCTGGCTTCAAAAGAATATTATCCGGTATGCCTATCTTCCCCACATCATTCAAGGGAGAGGCGTGCAGTATATCCTCGACCTCATTCTCTTTTTACCCCAGACCTTTTGCTATTATTGCCGAATAATTGCTCATCCTGACAAGGTGGGTATAGGTAAGCTCATCGCGATACTCTGCCGCTCTTGATAGTCGGAATATGGTCTCAAGGGTCGAATCTTTTATACTTTCAAAGGCTTCTCTGAGCTCCTCGGTCCTCTTTAGCATCTCTGTCTCAAGCTCCCTCTGGTAGTTGCACATGTGGTCGTGATAAGCCTTTACCTTGAGCAGTGGCCGGACCCTCGCCTTAAGCTCCACCAGGTCCACAGGCTTGGTCAGAAAGTCGTCCACCCCAATTTCGAGTGCTCTAACCCGGTCCTTTGTCTTCCCCAATGCGGTGACCATGACGATTTGTGCCAGGTGAGTGAGGACCACCTGCGTAAATTCGTGGGCTTTCCATTGTCCGTGAATGATCGCCGGAAAATGTTTCAATGGCTCCCTCAAAAAGCTGCTTTTCCCATTTATAGAACATATTGGGATTGACCCCATACTTCTCACATACCTTTGATACAGACATTTTGTTTTTCAGGTGCTCACGCAAAATCTCGACTTTCCTCTCAGGTGGATATTTCTTCCTTTGACTTACCATGCTCAGACCTCCTCTGAATTCCACCTTATTTTACCATACCTGAAACTCCGTTTCCATCTGAAGCAGAGCAATACCAGTATGTCAACGCTCCCTGGTGAAGCTGCTACAGATATTTTATTAAGATTCATTTACTGCCATTTGAAAAAGAATGCTCCTGCCTTTGTCTTTATATTTTTCTTTAATATCCAAAATATCATTCTCAATGTCAAAGAAGGCATCCACAACCTCAGGATTAAAATGGGTCCCACGGTTCTCTTTGATGATATTAAAAGATTTATCCAGGGAAAAAGGATCTTTGTATGGCCTTTTGGACGTCAGGGCATCAAAAACATCAGCAATGGCAGTAATATGCCCTGCAACAGGAATCTCTGAGCCCTTAAGTCCCTGGGGATAGCCGGTACCATCCCACTTTTCATGATGGGTCAAGGCGATCTCCTCAGCTGATTTTATGAATACGCTGGTTGATCCTTTTAAGATCTTTGAACCGATAGTCGTGTGTTGCTTCATAATCCTCCATTCATCCTTTTCCAGCTTTCCCGGCTTGAGCAGGATCCGGTCAGGAATACCGATCTTACCCACATCATGCATTGGAGCTGCTTTAAGGAGGGCATCAATGGTTTCTTTAGTCTGATCCATCTTGCGGGCAACAGCGACCGCGTAACTGCTCATGCGCTGAATATGGGCTCCCGTATCTTCATCCTTATACTCGGCAGCCCGTGCAAGTCGGTGAATGGTTTCAATAGAAGCATCCTTGATTTTTTCAAAAGCATACCGTAGCTGATTGGTTCTTTTAGCCACTTCAATCTCAAGCTGCTTTTGATAATTTCGTTGATAATCGTTATATGCTTTTACCTTGACAAGGGATCGCACCCTTGCAATTAATTCTGTTTTTTCAACAGGCTTCGTTAGGAAATCGTCAGCTCCCGCCCGAAGAGCCAGAATCCTGTTCTTTACATCACCAAGGCCTGTCACTATCACAATGGGAATTATCATCGTTTTCTCATTTCCCTTTATTCGCTTCGCGACCTCAAAACCATTTAGTTTCGGCATCTTGATATCGAGCAGCATTACATCAGGAGAGAAGTCCTCTACCTTCTCAATGGCCTCTTCCCCATTATGACCCAGTACAACCTCATAGCCTTCCTGTATCAATATGCCCTCCATTAACATTAAATTCCCCACCGAATCATCCACGACAAGAATTTTGGCCTTTTTCTCCATATACCGGCTCCTCATGAATAAATATTTCACCGAATAGTCGCAATAATCACTCAGATAAATAGAGTGCTGTGAGCTTTATTGCAATAAGTGGGCGAAGGAATGTCAGACTATCAGTGAACCAAACTACCCGCGAGAATCATAGCTTGTTTTATTATCTTATTCTATATAATTATGCCCCACGGGAGGTTTCAACAAAAATCATTAATCTTTATCCATTACCTGCTGTAGGGCTTTTCGTATTTTTTTTATTGTTGGGGGCTTATTCAACACGTAATCTGCCTGTACAGAGTCATCATCTTCCTCTTTCATACTTCCACCCCAGCCTGTCAGTAAAATTATCGGCGTTGCCGGTGATTCCAACCTCACCGCTTTTATCACTTCACGCCCACTAAAATACGGCATACCCAAATCGGTGATAATTACATCAAACGGCTCGTTTCGTTCGTTCGCCGCATGAAAGTCATCCAACCCCTTCTGCCCACCATCAGCAATTTTAACCGTGTGCCCGTCGCTTTTCAGCATGTCCTTCATCAGTTCTCGAAGAAACGGCTCATCATCAATGCACAATATTTTCAGAGGCAGGATCGTTGTTTCTGTTTCAGAACTGGCGGAACCCTTTTCCGATTCCAAAGACCTGTAGATGGGAAAAAGCAGTCTTATAGTCGTACCTTTACCGATTTCACTCTTAATTTCTATCTCGCCCTCATGACGCTGCATCACACCGTATACCATCCCCATCCCCAGGCCGGTTCCCCCATGTTCGCCTTTCGTGGTGTAAAACGGCTCAAAGCAATGCCTCTTCGTCTCCTCATCCATGCCAATTCCCATGTCGATGACTTCAAGAATAATATTGGACTCCTGCAGACTGGTTCGCACCGTTATCGTTCCCCCGTGCGGCATCGCATCAACCGCATTTAAAATCAAGTTTGTCAGTGCTTCACGGATCTCGCTCTCAACCCCCGCCACAGGAAGAAGTTCGTCTTGCAAGTCAGCCATAACATCAACCACCACTCCACTCTCCTGAGGGATAGTCTCCCAGCGCGGACGTGTCAATTCAATTGTTTCTTCAACCAATCGTTTCAAATCAACAGGCAGTAGAATATCCTGTATTTCACGTTTTCGATAGAACTCACGCATACGGTTGACAGTATTGGCAATATCCATACCTGCCATCTTGAGAATCTTCAGATGCTTTTTCACACGGGGGCTCAGACTCGGTTCTGTTTCCAGCAGCAGGTCGGGGAAGCCAACAATGGATGACAGCGAATTATTTATATCGTGGGCTATACCGGAGGCCATCTGCCCGAGAGCACGCAGTCGTTCCTGCTCCATCACCGTCTTATGTGTTTCACGTATCTCATCGTAGGCCTGCTGCAGTTCCTCATACAATCGCTTTTGATTTACAGCCAGGGCAGTGTGGTCGCTCACCTGTCGTAAAAAATCACATTCTCCACTGTCAAAATCCCCAATGCTTCGCCGTCCAACCAGCAGAATACTATTCAATCTGTTCTCCACAATCATAGGTGAAGTCACCAATGAGCCTATTCCTGCCTGTGAGAGCTGCTTGAACAGAGGCAAATCCACCTTTGCAGTATCGGGCGTATAGAGCGTTTCCCCCCGTTTAAACCTGCGCAGTTCATTTTGGTCGATGTGATACAGCGATCCTTTTTTCATGCTGAGAGCAGCGGCAAGGGGCCGGCTTTTCGGTCCGATCAAAAATATAATAAGTACCTTTTTGATTAGATCGAAATGGAAAATACAGCTAAAATCAACGCCCAGGTAGTCTTCAAGATGCTGGAGTACGGCAAGGAAAACGCTATCAGGGTCCTGCTTTTCTGCAATGGCTTGCGTGATCTGGTTGAGCAAGTTCAGGCGCATTAATTCCTTATGATTTTTTTCCTCAGCAAGCTTGCGATCCGTAATGTCGGAAATAATGGAGGCAAATTGACCCTTTCTGGGTGAATAAGCGACAATTTCGTAATGTTTGTTGAGACTTTCAACATATTGCTCAAACCGAACGGGTTCTCCCGTTGAGGCAACCCGGCCATACTTCTCAATAAAAGGTTCCTTTGCCACATCAGGGATAACCTGGGTAGCTTTCTTGCTGATAATCTCACCCGCTTTAAGGCCCCTCAAACGTTCAAAAGCTTTATTGGCTTCCAGGCAGATGTAGTCAACCGGCTGGCCGTCCTCATTTAACACGATCTCATACAGAGCAAATCCATTGAGAGAATACTCAAACAGGGAGCGATACCGCTCCTCACTCTCTTTAAGCAGATCCTCCGCATGCCTGCGGGCGGTAATGTCGTTAAATGTAATGACAATCCCCACGGTTTTACCATTGTCCTCAATTGGTGTTGTTATGTATTCAACAGGAAAAAAAGTTCCATCCTTTCTCCAGAAAATCTCATCTGTTCCTGAGGGTTCAAAACTGTTTTCAATTGCATTACAAATTCGACACTCCTTAATAGGATTAGGGGTCCCATCCTGTTTTAGATGGTGTATTCTATCGTGAATTCGTTTCCCCACTAGTTCATCGGGTGTATACCCGACCATACTGATAGCAGCGGAGTTTAAAAATGTAAGCTTCCCTTCCAGGTCAAGACTAAAAATCCCCTCCCCGACCGCTTTCAGAATCAGTTCATTTTTAGCTTGCTTAAGCTTTTCAATGGTTTTAATCAGTTGATGGTTCAATCTACTAACACTTCGAAATCGCCAGATAGCCATGCCTGTTAATGCAAGGACAAGTAATGCTCCCATAAATACCAAAATCCTGAAAGCAGTTAAAAAAGGCTGCAGCTTCCCAAACCACTTTGTGTATATTTTTCGATACTCCGAAGTACCAACAAAATTATTAATGACCGGGTTAAGGATCGTTAATAACTCTGTATTACCTTTTTTCACAGCGACCGCTCGTTCGATATTGAGCAAAGGATCACCAACGATTTTAATACTGTTTCCCACATTAATTCGACGGGCTACTCTCTCAGCTATCGGTTCCGGATAAACCAGTGCATCTACTTCCCCGGCAAGTAATGCAAAAAGTGCCTCTTCCGGGGTATTGAAAATGAAAAGCTCAATGTCATCACGGTTTTCAAATAGAGAGACTCCAACGTTATACCTGACGGCTGCAAGTCTGTGGCCTGCAAGATCTTCTGCTCCTTCAATCTGTCTACTCTGTTTTTGAACAAAAATGGAAACCGGGAACAGTTCCACAGGGGAAGAAAAGTCAAAATACACTTTTCTCCTATCAGTAATACCTATATTTGGTATCAAATCGGCATCGCCATTTCGTAAACATTCATCTACCTCTGACCATGTTTCTTTGACGATATAATTGATTCTTAAACCTGACAGAGCCCCGATCCGGTTCATAAGATCAATGGCAAATCCGGTGGGATTGCCCTCTTTATCAATAGAATAATGCGGAGGAAAATCTCGAGGAACTGCTGCGGTAATGGAAATCTTTGGTTCGGTGCTTTCTTGCGCAAAAGACAGGTGCAGTGTTTGAAGGAGAAAAAGAATAAGAAAAATTACAATGTTTTTGTTCATTCTTAATAGTTTACTTGATGATGGATTATGATGATTAAAGTTCGTTTCCGCCGCCTTTTGTTTTCCTGCGTCAATGATAACTCTTGCGATATTAAGATTTATAACTTCTTCCATATAAAACAAATCGGTTATTCTTTCCCCAATATTGATTCTTTGTTTCAATATCCGCGGAGCTTTGAAAAGCCCAGGATTTATATCTGTAATTTTACCTTATAGTATTTATTATGATGACGTCCCTCTACATATATAAAAATTAGTTCCCTCTGATCCAGTTCAACAATTAGTTTGCATAATACTTCGGATCGATTTATTAATTGCTCTTTTGACTTATGTTCATCATTTTTATTACATATTAGAAATACACAACGATTTCAACATTCTCTAAGAAACAAGACCTTTTATTCAGGATTACATCTTAATTAATTCAGTAATTTCTGTATTTTTGTAAGCTGACTTTATTATAATTATAGTACAATATTTTATTCATTTCAATTTTTTATAATTGACTGATGTGAATTGTTAGCGGAGTACGCCACCGGGCGGCCGAATATTAACAAGTAACTTTATATGAAGTCACTTAAAAGAATTTGCGATTCGCTGCTTTGGATAGGAATTCAAGCAGAGGTAATCAAGAGAAAAGAAAGAATGCTGTCATTTAAAAGCGGTGTATGCCGCTTCGCGGCCGAGTATCAAAGATAACTTATTTGAAGTTACTTAGAAGGAAGAAGGGCTCGAACCGTCCTGGTTCTCGTCATAATTAAAACGGCCTATAATCCTGCCACGGATGGTAAGAATTATGGGCCGTTGGAGGGCCGGAAAGAAAAAACCAAAAAACGTTTTTTAGGCTGATACTGATACCGATTTTATACAACAACTGTCAAAATATTAAGTCTACATTATAGATCTTTAAGCATTGATTCCAAAGATATGTCCAAAAGCGGGTTTAAAGATTTTTCTGAGAGTGAGTATCAAGCAGAAACGGTACTCACCGCATCTACATCTTCCAGTTTCGGGAACACTTCTCAAAGTTGGTTGTCATAGCGCGTCTTTGTCTGTATAATTCAGATATGGAGAAGTGCACTGAAATACATCTGAGCTCCAGCCTTGAAGATTATCTTGAAACAATTCGCTCGCTTGAAAAGCTCAACCGGCTTGCCCGTGTCAAAGATATCGCAAGGAGGCTCAATGTGAAAATGCCGTCCGTAACCGGCGCACTGAAGACGCTGAAAAGCAAGGGACTTGTCAATTACAAAAAAAACTCCTATATAAGTCTGACTGATAAGGGCCTTGAAATCGCTGACTCTATCGATATGAAACACAAGCTCCTCGTACAGTTTTTGGAGAAGGTGCTTCTTCTTACAGATGACAAGGCGCAGGAGACCGCCTGCCAGATGGAGCATACAATCGACTGCGATACCGTGTTGCGAATAAAACGGCTTATGGAGCGTTTCAAGGATGAATTCGAATCAAGTGAGTGGGGAGCGATGATGGCGGGAGACAACGGGGAAAAAAAGCTGTAAATATGTTTCGTGTTCTACCTGTTTACTCGTGGCTGTCTGAATGCAGGCCGTGTGAGAAACCGCGTTTGACTCGCCGTCTCCCATGAGGATGAATGAGCTTCGTTTTACCCTGTTTAACCCACACCTGTATGTTGGTAGCGACTTCCTCATCCAGCGCAATATGAGAATTTTCACACTCCACCACAAATGACGGGAAACGCTGGTGAAGCTTTATCTCTGCACCGGGACGGATAAGCATATCATCAAGCTTATGAAGTTGCTGGTCGTTTTCTGCATATACGTAGGCTATACGCGCAGTTTCACCTACTTCGAGGCTTGTAAGGGGGAGTACCGAGCTTTCGACAATCTGCACCTGCTGCCTGCAGCATTCTCCTTCAGGAATGGGCATGCCGTGCGGGCATTCCCTCGGGTGACCGAGAAGTGTGCAGATACTATCGACAAGCTCGGGATTGATGATGTGCTCAAACTCACAGGCACCTTTTTCGTACTCCACACCGAGTACATCGTGGACGAGGCGCTCAGCTAAACGGTGAGAACGTATCAACTGTCTCGTATAATCTCTTCCCGTATCTGTGAGCGCTATGGAGTCATGATGCGGATCGATTATTCCGTCAGCGGTGAGCTCATCGACGATGTCCTGCCTGAAGTGTTCACCGAGCTCCTCTTTGAAGAAGCTCAGAGATTTCGTGCCGTCTTCCTGCATGTACCAGAGTATTTCCAGATACTCCTCTTTTTCCTTCTGTTTTTCCACTATATTACTCCTGTGTGAAGAAATACCAGTATCCAGTGGAGGATTCCGGCAAAAACAAACGAGGAAACGTTTATTATCAGAGCAACGGCGATTCCCCACTGAATCCCCAGCTCTTTGCACATAGCGACGATATTTGCAAAACAGGGAACGAACATTGTCGTTATGACAACGGCGACGATTGACTGATTGTAACTGAGCATTCCGCCATCCACCATGGAAAAAAGCAGGCCGGCAGCCGCTTCATGCCGCGCAAAGCTGAGTATAAGAACATCCACCGTATCGATAGGAAGACCGAGCCATCCGCCGACAACAGGGTTGAGCACGTGTTTCAGAAGATTCAGTAAACCGATCCTGTCGATGATAAAAAGCGCAACAGCGGCAATAATAAAGATTGGAAGCGCTTCCTTTAAAAACCAGTATATTCTGTAGTAGGTTTTTTTTAAAACAGCTTTCAACCCGGGTATTCGGATCGGAGGCAGCTCCTGAATGAACGCGCTTTTTGAATCATCCTTTAAGAGCATATTCAGCAGGAACCCGACACCTATTTCCAGAATTGCCAGAGTGCCGTACGCAATGAGAAATGCCTTGAATCCGACCCTGCCGAGAATGCCCATATCGATTGCAAGCTGTGCGGAGCAGGGTATTGCAAATGCAATAAGATAAATGGCGATGAACTTCTCCTTTCGGGATGTAATTCCTTTTGTCGTAAGCGTAGCCATGGTTTTACAGCCGAAACCGAGAATAAGGCTCATCACGGATTTTCCGGAGAGGCCGATTCTGGTGAGGAACCTCCTGATAAGCACGCTGATATTCGGCAGGTATCCTGAATCTTCGAGCAGACCCATCATAATAAAAAAGACGGTGAGTATCGGAATGACCGTTATGAGCGCATTGAATACTCCGAGGGTAAGAAGGCCGTAGCTGCCGACCAGAAAATCAGTCAGAAATTTCGACGGTATCAGCTCCCTGATATACAGGACGATGTGTGTAACAACAGTCTCTGTCAGTACAGTCTGTACGAATCCCGCAACGTTGACGACAAGAAAATAGGCTGCAAGAATAATGAAAGCAAGGATCGGGATCCCGGAGAGGGGAAGCCGGCACAGGTGGGCGAAGGTGCGGCCGGCACTGCCCGGTGTATGCTTCTTTTTTTCGGTAGCGCTCTCAAAAATCGCATCAACTGTTTTTGAGCCTCTGGCATGAAGCGCCCTGCCGGGATTCATGCGTGATGCCTTGCCCATTTCATAAACTGTGTTACGTATCTGCTGCCCTAACGATTCTCCGTATCGGTTTCGTAAAAAACGAAGCAGGTGCTCATCACCCAATAAAAGCAAAAGTGCCTTTTTTCGCCTGAAGGAAGTTGTAGCCGGCAGCAGAGACTGCACCCTGCCGATCATAGTTTCAAGTTCGCTGCCGTAGTCCGATTTCAAGGAACCTGCTTTAATTTCGGTGAGTGCAGTTTTCAGCCGATCGGTTCCCCTGTCGAGGGCCGTGTTGTGCTCGATAATCGGTATTCCCAGTATCTCGGAAAGTTTATGACTGTCGATCGTCAGCCGTTCGGTCTCTTGAATTGTATTCAGTGAGATGGCCATCGGTATGCCGAGCTCAATAAGGTCAAGGGTAAGCGGCAGCGACTGTTTGAGCCTGTTTGCATTGATACATTGAATGATACCGTCCGGTTTTTCTTTAAATAATAGATTGCGTACTATTATTTCCTCTTCAGAGCGGATGGAGAGGCGGTGCAGGCCGGGAGTATCGATGATCACATACTTTCTGTTTTTGATCCACACCTGCTTTCTCTTTATTTCAACCGTTGTAAGCGGGTAATTTGCGACAATTGTGTAGTCACCGGTCAGATCATTGTACACCTGACTCTTTCCTGTATTCGGCAATCCGATTATAGCAATTTTAAGTGCTCTTTCGGTTGCTGCAGCAGATTCATTTTTATTTAGACCGGATTGGCTATGCGGTGAGTTGCGCTCCATAAATTTGTTTGTTTCACTCCTTAACCCAAGCTTCATCTAATGTAATTCGATTATTTTAAATAAATCCAGAAAAACCGTATGTTATTCGGCGGTGTAAGAGCATCGACACTCATCACATTGCGCCCATCAGGCCGGCAGGAGGATTTCGGGAGTGAATAATTTCTTGAATATGAGAGTTTCAATCTTTATATTAATAGTTAAGGTACAGAGGAAAGAAATACTGAAAATTATTGAAAGTGTTTTTTGTGTTTTTCAAATCACGTCTAATGCAAATATTCATGAAATATGGTTTTAAAACGCATTAAGGAGTGGTGCCGATGAGGATCCCTCTATGGATATGGATAATGATCGGACTTTCAGTTCTGAGCTGGATTATTCCTGATGGAATACCCGGTGAGGAATTCCTCCTTCCGGCGATTGCGATCATCGGAATACTGCTTCGGTTGCGAAACTTCCGGTTCTACCAGAACCAGTTTAAACAGTATCAGCAGCAGAAGGGGGCGGGCGCTGCAGGCGGAGGGTCAAGCCAGGGAAGTGCGGGTGGATCGTCACAGGGCAGCGGCTCGTTTTACGACCGGTTCAGAAACTGGAATGCGGGGTTTCAGCAGCCCCAGGGTTCGACTACGGTCAAGGACCCCTATGAGATACTGGGTATCAAAAGAGACGCCTCGATGGACGAGATAAAGAAGGCCCACAGGAACAAGCTTAAAATATTTCATCCGGATATTGTTGCGAGCAAGAAACTCGGGCCGGAATACAAGGAGTTCTTCGAGGAGAAGACAAGAGAGATAAACGAGGCATACAAGCAGCTAGGCGGGAAGTAATGCCTTCATCCTTCAGGAAATTAAAACCCTCCAGAAAGGTCGATATTGACCGGGCGATCTTGAAACTCAAGTCACTGTACAGGAAGTATTCAGATATGTATGGTGATAGAATCTTCAATCTCCGTGGATTTGAAAAGCGCTACCATGATGCACTTTTAAAGAAGATGAACCTCCTCGTTTTTCTCAACGCCGAGATATCAGTTTTTGAAGAGCTCCGGCGGAGGGTTGAAAAGAGCGTTCGGTTTCCCGAAGAACATAGGTATAGCGATGTTGCAGACAAGATCATCGAAGAAAACCTTCAGAAAATTAAGGGATACAGGAAGATTGACTTTCATCCTGATGCGGAGGAAGAGGCAACGCATCTGCTCGGGTCGGTAACCGATTTCTATTACGGATCCTGGAATAAGGTCCAACATATACTCAGGGATTTGGGAGTCAAGGCTGTTTCAGATGCGCTGTTCGACCTTGAAAATGATTTCACGTATTTTGTTGTTCCTGTCCGGGGGTTGTATTCGAGGGCTGTTGACGATTACATGCGGGTTCTCGGGCGTAAGATCCCGAGGGAGAGCGAGAATGCTTCCTACAACTTTATCAAGTTCGGCGGAATACTGCTCAATAACTGTATGAAAGTCATTAACGATGGCTTGAACTGCACAGGTGATGCAGACGGGTTTAAAGAATCAGCATCGGTGTTGATGCATTACCGGACGGAGCTGAAAAAAATAATAGACGATTTCAGGTTCGTTGATATCAGGGACTATTAGACCCTGTATCGGGATTTTTTGATTGCAGAAACCCGGGATAAGCAGTATATTATTTGTTCAGCAGAAAACGCGGCCGTCGTATAGTGGTAATACCTCAGCCTTCCAAGCTGAAGACGTGGGTTCGATTCCCATCGGCCGCTCAGGCAGGGCACCCGTCCGGGTGCTCTTTTTTTGTGTGGAAGAGCTCAATTCTTCAATTCTTTATCCGGTGGTGATTTCCTGGCTCGTCTGCTCATTCGGCTTCATCCGGTTATTCAAAAAATCGTGCGCAATTGCAAGCAGCGTTTCTGAGTTGTTTTTTGAGGGATCGTCCAGTATCGTTTCAAGGAGATGATGCAGCAGTTTGCCGACTATGGGTCCGGGCTTGAGGCCGAATTTCTCCATTATGTCGTAGCCGTTTACCGCAAGGTCCTTTACCGTAATGGCATTTTCTTCTTCAAGCACCTTTTCAATCCGCCGCTTCAAATTCTCGACCGACTTCGATTCACCCTTCTTTAGTCCGTTTCCTATCCTGTCGGCTTTTCGAAGTTCGAAGAGGGCGTCGATGTTTTCCAGCCCTACCTTGCGGATAAATCTGCGGACAGCACCGTCCGTCCACTGATAGGTGTAGTGGAACATGTGATTTCTTATCAGGTGGGTAACGGCTTTAATGTCGGCATTGCTGAATTTGAGCCTTCCCATGATCCGTTTCGTTATGCCGGCGCCGATTATCTCGTGGTTGTAGAAAACGGATTTTTTACCGACGGCCTTTTTCTCGATTTCTCTTTTAGCGTAGTACTTGCCGATATCGTGAAAAAGCGCTGCAAGCCTTATGCGGAAGTCATCCAGGTCCGCCGCATCACACGAATAGAGGTTGTGGTAGTAGATATCGTAGCGGTGATACACGTTCTGGTTTATCCCGAATCCGGTGAGTATTTCGGGCAGAAACTGTTTTAAAAGTCCGCTTTTTCGCAAAAGCTCGATTCCCGTTGAAGGTGACGGGGATTGTAATATTTTAACGAATTCATCCCGTATTCTTTCAGCCGAGACCCTCGAAGCGATATCGAGGCATTCTGAAATGGCGTCAAAGGTCCGGGGTTCGATTGTAAAGTCGAGCTGCGCGGCGAACCGGCAGGCCCTGTACGGCCGCAGGCCGTCCTCCCTGAACCGTGCGAGAGGGTCGCCGATGGTACGGATGATACCGGCACCGATATCCCTTCTGCCGTCGAAAGGGTCGAGCAGCTCATCTTTTTTAGGGTTATAGGCGATGCCGTTTATTGTAAAATCCCTTCTTGATAAATCCTCATGGATCGAATTGCTGAAGCTGACGCTGTCCGGTCGTCTTGAGTCCGAGTAGTCACCATCGGTTCTGAATGTCGTGAGCTCGATGCCGTGTCCTCCGCTTAAAACAGTGACCGTGCCGTGCTTTATGCCGGTTGGAATGGTCCTGTGGAATAGATTCATAACCTCTTCCGGACGGGCATCGGTCGCTATGTCATAATCGTATACGGGCCTTCCGATGAGAAGGTCACGTACGGACCCGCCGACTACCCACGCCTCAAAGCCTCCGTTTTCCAGTTTATCTGTTATCTTTAACACATATTTCGGTATTTTCATTTCACTAAAGAAGGTAAGGAAATTGGTATATCCAGTCAACGGCTTTTACCAACTGTAAAAGGAGCGTCTCTTCTATTTTCGGCAATCGCCCTCTTGCGTATAAAAATCTGCCAACAGTCAATTTGAGAGGTATAGGGACGCTTGGATAATACCACTGGCCCCCGCTTACATGTGGGGGAGAAAATACCGCTTGACAGTAGTATTAATTAATGCTTATAATGAAAGAATGCGAAAAAGTGAGTCAGCTCCTGCAAGTCTGAGATAACGAAAGGTGAAAAATGAAAATACTGCTTGTTTCACCCTGTAGGGATATAAACGACAGGAAGCCGAAATCAGTTATGATTCCTCAACTGGCCATGCATCTGATTGCAGGCCTCACACCGCCGGAACATGAAGTGAAGATAATCGAAGAAGAGATTGATGATATAAATATCGAGGAGGACTGTGATCTGGTGGGCATAAGCTGCATGACTGCCAATGCGCCGAGGGCCTACCACCTCGCCCGGGAATTCAAAAAGCGCGGCAAGAAAGTCGTTATGGGGGGGGTGCATCCGACTATCCTCCCGGATGAAGCGATTCAATCGTGTGATTCCGTGGTGATCGGTGAGGTTGAAGGCGTCTGGGAACAGGTTCTCGAGGATTATAAATATAACAGGCTGCAGGAATTTTATCATGAGCCCCATCCTTCGTTAGACACGTATGTTCGCATACCCCACAGAAAAGATACAAGGAAAAGGTTGTTTAACATTATCCCCATTATGACGACACGGGGCTGTCCCTATAACTGTGATTTCTGCTGTGTGCACGATATATACGGACGCAGGGTGCGGCATATACCCGTGAAAAATGTGGTACAGGACATCGTCAACTCAGGCGGGAAATTTTTCATATTTCTCGATGATAACATAATAGGAGACCCTCGCTACGCAAAAGAGCTTTTCAGTGCGATAAGACCTCTGCATATAAAATGGGTTGGCCAGGCTTCGATATCATTTGTGAAAGATACAGAATTAATGAAAATGGCAAGGGAAAGCGGCTGCCGGGGGTTGTTTTTTGGACTCGAGAGTGTATCAAAGAGTCAGCTCCAGAAGATGCGCAAATCGATAAAGGATATCGAAAGGCTCGAAGAAGCCATTAAGAAAATAAAAAGTTTTGGTATCTTTTTTCATGCATCCATGATATTCGGGTTTGATGACGATACGAAAGATATTTTTCCCGAAACACTTGAGTTTATACACAGAAACAAAATCAGCTCTGCGACTTTGAATGTTCTCACACCGTACCCGGGCACGGGTACCTATCAAAAATTTAAGAACGACGGAAGGCTGCTTACCGGGGACTGGAAATACTATAACCACAAGACCGTTGTCTTTAAGCCGAAGAATATGACGCCGTTTGAGCTTCAGGCGGGGCGGTTATGGGTTTTTCACGAAATGACGAAATTTTCATCAATAATGAGTAGGACTCCCTACAATCTTGATCACCTGCTGGGCCATCTGGCTTTGAACATCGGCCACAGGAAAGTGCGTCAAAGGGACTACAATGATCTTCCGAAAATCGCATCTCAGCTCTTCCCGTCTCCAGATGCGAGAGTGCCGTATAAGAAATATTTTTCATTAGCTAATTTTCGGTTTGCAGATTTTTTTCTTAGAAATGAATAAGATGTCGGCCCGGCAATATGAGACTTTTTGACGGATGCTCGGATAATGTATATATGCCCGTGGTATTAGTGCCCTTGGTATTAATACCCTTGGTATACCGCTCACCGACGGCATTATTTGTAATCTTTGTCAAAGAAGGATGAAAAGACAATGAAAGAAATGATATTCATGGTTATTAACCTGTTCCTGGTTTTAATAGATGGTATTACGAGTACAATCATGCTTCTATGTAGGTATTCCCTTCGGGTTTGGAGGAATAACGTTCTGAGAAACTTCGTATTCAATGTTATCAGGTATATCGATGATGTTTCCTTTCGATTAAAAAATTATCTTGAGGAAATCAGGGTCGTATTGAAATACCGGATTCAGTACGAGAGTGTTACGAGGCCTATGAAAGTCCATTACAGGGAAATAAAGAATAAATTTTGACTCAGCCGTTAAAGTCCATACTGCTCAATTTTTGCATCGAGGGTTTTTCTCGTAATCGACAGATCGCCTGCTGTTTTCGATTTATTAAAGTTGTTTTGGTTTAAAAAATGTTGAATAATCCTCTTTTCATAGACATGCGCCACACTGGAGATGGTGTCTTTGAGCGAGGTGATTTTTGTGTAATCTAGTTCAGCGCTTTCCCGCGAGGGTGTAAAGGCCGCGCTTTTCGTGAGACCGTCAAGAGTAATGAGTTCACTGTTACTGAGAAGAACAGCCTGATTGATCACATTTTCAAGCTCTCTTACATTTCCCTGCCAGCTTCGTGAAAGAAGCATTTGATGGGCAGCGGCGTCGAAGTCCTTGATGTTTTTTTTATACCGTAGATTGTATTTCTGAATGAAATGTCGTGCAAGAATGGGAATATCTTCCTTTCTCTCACGAAGAGGAGGGAGGAAGAATGAGACCACGTTAATTCTATAGTAGAGATCTTCCCTAAATTCTCCTTTCTCCATAAGCTTCTCCAGGTTCCTGTTGGTTGCGGCGATTATTCTGACGTCAACGTCGATGCGCTTCGTACCACCAACACGCTCGAAGCTGTTCTCTTCGATAACTCGTAGAAGCTTTGCCTGTACCTCTGACGACATATCGCCGATTTCATCGAGAAAGAGAGTTCCCCCATGGGCTATTTCGAACTTGCCGATCTTCCGTTCGATTGCTCCGGTAAACGCTCCTTTTTCATGACCGAAAAGCTCACTTAAAAGCAGTTCTCCGGAGAGAGCTGCGCAGTTGATGGTCACAAACTTCTTCTCCTTTCGGGAGCTCGTATAGTGAATATACCGCGCCAGCACCTCTTTGCCTGTTCCGGTTTCACCTGCAATCAGTACGGTAATCGGGTTGTTCTTGATTTTATTAGCCTCTGAAAGTATGGCAGATATGTTTTTATTCTTTGTGATAAACCGATGGGTAGTGTATCTGTGAATAATTTCATCTTTCAGAAATAAATTTTCGGTTATCAGCGAGCGCATCTCGATATTCTTTGTAACCGTATCGAGGAGTTTACGATTGTCTATCGGTTTTAAAATGTAATCTGACGCACCCTCCTTCATCGATTTTACCGCAGTGTCGATACTCCCGTACCCTGTAATAATAACAATGAGCATATCGGGTTCGACCGATTTTAAATCCCTGATCAGATCAATGCCGTTTTTACTCCCCTTGAGCCTGATATCGACAACGGCAACATCGATTTTCTCCCGGGCTGCCACCGTAATTGCGGATTTGTAATCTCCCTCGGCAAAGGTGCGAAAGCCCTCCTTCTTAAAGAAATTTAAAAGTCCGTGCCTGATGCCCTCTTCGTCATCAACAATAAGAATTGAATATGTATTTCGAGGTGACTTATTCATTTGCACTATCCATTTGGCGGATTGCCTTTACCCTGCCTCGCGTCTGTACTGAAGCCATCATTTCACTGAAGGGACTACGAACTTTACTGTTGTGCCACTCTGTTTCATGCTGTTGATCGTGATACGGCCGTTGTATTTTTTTATAATGCCGTAAACAACTGAAAGTCCAAGCCCGGTTCCTTCACCGTTTTTCTTTGTTGTAAAGAATGGGTCGAAAATTCTCTGCGTTATCTCGCGGGGAATGCCGATCCCGTTGTCTTTCACAACTATTTCGATCATGTTATCTTTCGGCCGGTAGCGGCTTTTAATATTGATTTCCCCACTTTCCTCAATTGCCTGGATGGAGTTATTAATGAGATTGATCATGACCTGTTTCAGCTCATCTTCGTTTATCCGGGCACGCGGCAGATTGCTGTTAAGCTGCTGAAAAATCGTTGCCCTGTGCTCGCTTTTTATCGAGTATGTAATCAGGTTAATCACCTGGCGAATAACGGTATTGACGTCGGAATCTATAAGCGTATGGGGATTCGTAGAAGAGAAGGTTAATAGTTCACGAACGATTTTAGCGATTCTTCTGGTTTCCTGTTCAATCCATTTGAGTGCAATGATTTTTTCCCTGTCAGCATCATTGTCTTCTATAAGGTTTTGAACGTTGGTCATGATGGAGCTCAAAGGATTGTTGATCTCATGGGCGACACCTGCCGAGAGCATACTGATGGTTGAGAGTTTTTCTGCCTGAAATATCTTTTCCTCAAACTCGATCTTTTTACCGACATCTTCGACAACGATCACACAGCCGAAAATATCGGAGGCGGTTTCATGGGTTTTAAAAAAAGGATAGAGCTTGAGCTCGAATACGTATCTGTTTCCCGATCGCTTTATCCGTGCGGATGTTTTATCGCGAGCGGTCAGTATAGCTTTTACATCGGAGATAATTTCTTCATCGATTATGTCGAGCTCGATTTCGGCGATCTCCCTGTTGATTACCTCCTCTTCATGCAGGCCGAAAAAGGCGAGAAAATGGCTGTTCACCTTTTCAATGATGAGGTCCTGATTTACAATAACGATTCCGGCGTGAATGGAATGAATGATTTTTTCGTTGTACTCGTTGAGATAGGTAATCTCGTCGATAAAATTCTGCATGATTTTTTTATCTTCGTTCAGTTTGAGGGCCATGTCGTTGAAGCCTTCAAAGAGCCGGGAGATTTCATTCTTCCCCTTTATATGGACAGTCCGGTCGTAGGTCCCCTCTTTGACCTTCAACATCGCGTTCAGAAGTTTTTTGATCGGGCTTGTAATATTTCGTGAGAAAAAGAAACTGAGCAGTATGGTAAGAAGGGTAGCGGTAAAGGTGACAATAATTGCGGTTTTTCTTATGAGGGCCAGCCGTTTCATGTAGGGTTCATTCGATACAAAGGTTACAAGGTACAGAGTAGCTCTATGAGAGTCGGTTTTTGAGAGATTTTCCAGCTTCTGGCCTGCAATGTTGTAGTATGATTTGTTGATGGAGATATTGTAAAATTCTTCGTATGCGGTACTCATCTGGGTTAGGCTAACCGTGCTGCCGTCCAACGGTTTGTTGAACGGGCCGAGCGCATAGTCATTATCGAGAAAAAACGTGGCTTTTGAGTTGCGGTTGAGTGTGAGCTGGTCACAGAAATTTTTATCGATTTTCTTAACAAGAAACAGGTCAACTGATGTACTGTCATTTTTCTGAAGCTGCACGGCACCGGCCAAGGCAAGTGAGCCCGCAAGCCGCGTAACCTGGATGTAAGGATGGGGGCGGTTGTTGACGAGGTTCTTCATGTCGGACAGGGTGTTGGTATTCAGGGTGAAAGGTATAACCTCCCGAGTTTTTTCCCCCTCTTTTACCACGATGAAATCGATGCCGGATCGTATAAATTTGGAATGGAGGGTGGACACAAGAAACGGTCTCGTTGAAGGTGTATAGTACCGGACAGCATCAACAACCGTTGTGTCCTTTTTCAGAGATATGAGCTTTTTCCAGATGTTTCTTTTCCACGAGTTGTATCCTTCGTATACCATTGCCGCTTCATTCGCGAGTTCAGCCTTTGCATCCTCCATGTTGTTTTTCTTCACAATGTTGGTGATGATCGTCAGGGTAAGTACCGCCTGAAAAATAATGAGGGCAATAAAAAAGAGGAGGGTTTTTGTAAAAAGCTTCACCGAAGCTTACCTCTGCACGGTTTCCGCTCCGACAATAAGGCCGACGACCTCATCGGGGTCTGTTTCCTGCGTCACGAGCTCCGCAACTTTGATGCCTCTTCGCATTATAATGAGTCTGTCCGCTACGGAAAACACATCGTGTAGTTGATGGCTGATAATGATGATGCCCAATCCATGAGTCTTTAAGACATTAACCAGATCCAGGACTTTCATCTGTTCGGCAATGCCGAGTGCTGCGGTCGGTTCATCCATGATTAGAAATTGCGCATCCCAGTAGATTGAACGCGAGATGGCGACCGCCTGCCTCTGACCTCCCGAAAGCATCCGTATTTTGTTTTTTAGAGATGGAATCTCTATTTCAAGGCGCTTGAGTACTTTTTTGGATTCCTCGTGCATGGAGGAATGGTCGAGCACATTGAATAGGCCCAGCACCTTCTTGAGCCGTTCTCTGCCCAGGAAAATATTAGAGTACACATTGAGATTCTCGGCAAGGGCGAGATCCTGGTATATGGTTTCGATTCCGAGGGAAAGGGCATCCATTGGATTTTCGATACGTACCCTGTTGCCACGAAAGAAAACCTCCCCCTGATCGGGGTGATATACACCCGAAACCATCTTGATAAGCGTCGATTTTCCGGCGCCGTTATCACCAAGAAGCCCGACAACCTCCCCGGCGTTCACTCCCACACTGACGTTGTTTACCGCGACGAGACCGCCGAACCGTTTTGTAAGATTTTTTGCTTCCAGTAAATACCCCATGCTTACTCTCCTCCGTGAATAATTTCCGGAAAAAACTGATCTATAAGTACGGCAAAAATAAGAATAACGCCGACTGCAATGTACTTGTCAAAGGTAGATACACCCATGATTCTGAGCCCGGTTTCAAGAACCGCAAGGATAAGGCATCCCAGAATCGTTCCTCCAACCGTGCCCGTACCTCCGTAGAGGCTTGCTCCCCCTATGACCACTGCAACGATTGAATCGAGCAGGAAGGAAGCCCCCGCATCAGCCTTTCCGGTAACGTATTTGAGCATGTAGATGACCCCGGCGCTAGTTGCGAGGAGGGAAGATATCATGTATATCATTGTGAGATGACGTTTTACATTGATACCCGCCCTGACCGCGGCATCGATATTTCCGCCGATTGCATAGGTGTGCTGGCCGAAACGACTTTTTTTCAGGATGATTCCAAAAATCAGTATGAGCACAAACGCGAATACCACAATGTTGGGTACGATTTCAATCAGCAGCTCACCGCGCTGTACAACAGGTTTCTGGAAAAGTGAAACGATTTTCCCAGGAACGATATAGAGAAAATTGCCGTTGCCAAGGGAATTGGCAAGATAAGGAAGGTTTTTTGCCGGTACACCCTGAATCAGCAGTTCCGAGACTCCGTGTGTGACTGCAAGCATCGAAAACGTTGCTATAAATGGCGGGACGTTGAGCCGTGCGACGAGCATTCCATTAATATATCCCGGAATCAAGCCTATTGCCATTGTCAGGGCAATACCGGCGGGAATACTCAGGCCCGGTACCATCCCTACATTTGTCAGCGCAACAATAATCTTGGCAGACACAATGCTTGCAAAACCCATTATAAATCCCACCGAAAGATCGATGCCCCCGGTGATGATCACGAAAGTTTCAGCAGTGCCGAGAAGAAAGATGGCAGTGCCGAAAAAGAATACAATCTGAATCCCCTTGATTGTGAAGAATCCGTGTGACAGGAAAGCAAAAATCAGGGTTTCAAGCAGCAGGAATATCAACGCCCAGTGCCTTCCTGCAATACGGAGAAGCCGTTTTCTCCACTTTTGGTTCTGAGATTCAGACATTACCTGTCTCCTCGTTAAACAATTAAAAAAGATCGGGAAAAAGCTGATCGATCACAACCGCCATGATAAGAATAAGACCAACAGCGATAAACCGGTAAAAAGGCTCCACACCTGAAATGTGAAGGCCGTTTTCAAGCAATTTAAGCAGCAGCACCCCGATACATGAGCCGACTATGCTCCCCTTGCCCCCCATGAGGCTTGCCCCCCCAATGACGACCGCGGCAATGGCAAAGAGCTCGTACATTGCATTGAAAGGTGTGAAGTTTCCGATGCCGGTTTGAAAAACATTGAATACACCCGCAAGTCCGGCCAGAAAGGACGAGAGGGTATAGATAAGTATGAGATGCCTGTTCATATTTATGCCTGCGCGAAGCGCCGCATCCATGCTTCCGCCGATTGCATATGTGTGCTGGCCGAATTTTGTATTTTTCAGGATATGCCAGAGAATAAAAAGCGACACGATGGAAAAGATGAGCGAATTTGGAAATATTCGTATAAGCTCGCGTATCTGCGATTGCTCGATACCACCCGGTTTATGCAAAAAGTTTACTGCCTGTGAAGGCAAAATGTAGACAAGAAAGCCGTTTCCTATTTCAACGAGTTTTGAGGGCAGAAAGGATATTGGAAAACCCTGGCATATTTTCAGGGTAATACCGTTTGTAATGCCCCACATGCCCAACGTTGCAATAAAAGGAGGCACTTTGTAGCGTGCGACAAGGACGCCATTGATGAATCCCGGCACCAGGCCTATCAGTATTCCGGCAATACTCCCTATAAAAATACTTGCGGGCTGTGAGACCGAGCCGGCAAACAGGACCTGCATGACCTTTGCAGAGAGCACCGATGAAAATCCCATAACGAAACCGACGGAAAGGTCTATGCCTCCGGTGATAATGACAAATGTTTCGGCTGCTGCAAGCAGGAGGAACGTTGTTGAGAGATGGAGGATGTTCTGGAAATTCTCAAGTTTGAAAAAACCCTTTCCTGTGAAGCTGAAGATGCCGGTCAGGATGATGATGAAAAAAAGCGCCCAGTTCTTGGCCAGCACAGTGATAAACCGTGACGGTTCGATATCGGCACTGTGTACGGGAACGGTATTTGACGACACGGTTTCGGCTCCTCATATTTTGACTTCGACTCCCATTATAAACTAAATAATACGTCCGTCAATTCGTATTGTATCGGGCTGTTCAGTCTGCCAGCAAAGATATGAATAAAAAGAGGGTCAGCCGACACCGGCAAACCCTCATTGACTGACGGCTATCATCCGTGATTACTTCTTGTAGATAAACTGCGCCATATCCGGGTCGTTCACATTGTCTCTGGTGAAGAATTCGAATCCCGGAATAACCTTTTTGGGCACATCAGCCCCTTCCTTGAAGTACTTGTATCCCCACTCAACCGCAAGTGAGCCGATGTCCGCAGGCTTCTGAGCGAGAATGAGGTCGACCTTGCCCGCTTTCAGGGCATTGATCAGGTCCTGGGTTGCATCCCATGTCGCAATTTTAATTGCGCCGGTCAGGCCCGCCTGAACAACCGCCTGATATGCACCCTGTGCACTGTAGAGGTTGGTACCGAAAACACCCACTATATCGGGGTTTGCCTGAAGCGCGGCAAGAGTCTGCTCCTGTGCTTTCTGCTGTACATCCAGGTTGTAATCCACACCAACAACCTCCATGTTCGGAAACTCGGCGATTCCCTCTTTAAATCCCTTTACCCTGCCCATAACCGAGGAGACATCGGGATTTGTTGTATTGACATACACCTTGCCCTTTTCTCCGAGCATCTTTGCGAGGTGCTCGGCGACTTTCTTTCCGCCCAGCTCGTTATCCGTACCGATATACGCAAGGGGGAACGAATAGTTGCTGGACTTTGAGTAGTCGCCGTCTCCGAGGAAGGTGTCGACGGTTATTATCTCAATGCCCTGATCGTACAGCTTCTTAAGCGGGGCGATAAGCGCGTCTATGGCTGTAGGCGCGATCATGATGAGATCGATGTCGCCCCGGGCTGCGGTTGCCTCGAGAATCGGCACCTGTGCCTCAGGACCCCAGGATTTCGGGTACTCGGCAACAACGATATTTACACCCAGTTCCTTCGCTTTTGTCTGTACCCCCCGTTCCATTGTGTAGTAAAAAGGATCTGCGATACCGGGAACAAATGCAAAGGTGAGCTCCTCTTTCCCCCCTTTTTCCTTCTGACCGGCAGCAAAAAGCGGCAGACAGAACGAGAAGATAAAGAGCAGTGAGATAATGAGAATAACAAACTTCTTCATAACATACCTCCTTAGAAGTAATTTTAAACCGGTTAACAACCGTTTGTTTTAATACAAGAATTGTGCCGGGGCAGGCATCTATACGTTGCACGCACCGGTGTTTGAGCTTGAGTGCATCCCACCGCATTTTTGTTAAAAAACCGGGAATATTCGTGGTTTGGTCAGTATGATCGTCATTTTCAACACCTGGAATTACATGTATTGATCAAATTACAATAAACCCTGGAGTCTTTGATTTATTGGATCAGTTTTTGTTGGGTGTCACTGCATACCGCTTCACCCGCGCTTTGTTTTATTTAACAGTATTTTAGTAATCACATTTTTCAGGATCAAAATATTGTATACCCCGCTATACAAACAGTGTATAGTACAGTATACAAAAAATCGCGAGCTATCCCTCTTGACGTTTTTCCCGGTACGCTTCAGTATGTCAGTATATGAAGCCGAAAGGAGAACAGTATGAATATCGCTATTGCTGCAGACCCGTTTGCGCTCGAGCTCAAAGACAGTGTAAAAAAAACACCTCGAAGAACAGGGTCATACACTCATCGATGCCGGTGCGGTTATTGACCGGGAAGTTCCGTACTTCTCCTCTTTATCCTTGCTCATTGGCCACGAATTCTTAATTTTTTATTTGCCCGCGCTCTTACAGATACCGCCGTTTCATGCATAAAAAAAAGGCAGCCTTGAGGCTGCCTTTTTTCGGAGCATGCTGGATTACCTCAATAATTGGAGAACAGATTGAGGCGTGGTGTTTGCCTGGGCAAGCATTGCTGTTCCCGACTGCATGAGAATCTGGTTTTTTACGAAGTCCACCATTTGCTCGGCCATGTCGGTGTCCCTGATTCGTGATTCAGCCGCCTGCATGTTTTCATATCCAGCCATGAGTCCTTTCGCAGCATACTCGAGCCTGTTCTGATAGGCGCCGAGATCCGCACGCTGCTTCGATACTTTCATCAGAGCCTGATCGATAGCTCCGATTGCCCGGTTCGCCGCTGCCGGTGTGCTGATACTGATAAATGTCGCCGCATGTGCAGGGTCCGCAGGATTCTTGAGGCCGAGGCCCTGAGAGGACATCGTGCCTATATAGGCACGTTCCCTCTGATCCATGTTGGGACCGATGTGGAACCACATGCTTCCTGTGACGCTGTTCTCTCCGGTAGGACGTGCAAAACGCCCGGTGAGGATGTTCATGCCGTTGAACTGCGCATGAGATGAGATCCTGTCGACTTCGTCGATCAGCTGTGAAACCTCGACCTGAATCAGCACCCTGTCGTTGGTAGAGTAGATCCCATTCGATGCCTGAATCGCGAGCTCTCTCAGACGCTGGAGTATATCCTGCGTTTCCTGAAGGTACCCTTCAGACGTCTGAATGAAGGAGATCCCGTCCTCGGTGTTCTGCTCGGCCCTCCGCAGTCCCCGGATCTGCGAGCGCATCTTTTCGGAAACAGCAAGCCCCGATGCATCATCACCGGCCCGGTTGATTCGTTTACCGGAAGACAGCTTTTCGATGTCTTTGTTGACATCCCAGCCCGTGAATTTCAGCTGGCGATTGGCGAAAATCGCGGGCAAATTGTGGTTGATAACCATTTTTTCCCTCCTTGATCATGGTTATAAGAACGTCCCTGTCCTTATGGTTTGTTTCGGATGTTTAGCCGTTTCCTTTAGATGTTTTAGTAATTTGGCAATCACGGGTGGGGTCGGCAGCTGATGTGAACCGTATTTGGAAGAAAGATGCTTCGTTATAGATACACGGTGAAAGGGTGAGTGGACGAAACCGGGTGAATATCGTACATTGTACAAAGTGGAGCATGCTGTATTGATGGTCTTATACATAAACTGTAAAAGGGTTTTGAAATAGGGAAGGAGCAGATGCGTACGTTTATATTTCTTGGTGGCGGGACATCGGATAGAAGCTTTTATCGAAATCATTTTCGCGCGACGAAAGCGACTGATGATGCGATAATCTGCGCCAACGGCGGCTACCGGGTTGCCTCTTCCCTGGGGATCAGGCCGGATATAGTTATCGGAGACCTTGATTCAATTTCAGAAAGTAAAATAGAAGATGGTATCGAGGTTGTCAGGTATCCGCAGGAAAAAGATTTCTCCGACTTCGAGCTCGCGCTTCAGCGTGCAGTTGATTCGGGAACAGAGCGCGTGTTTGTGTACGGTGCGCTCGGTGGAAGGCCTGATCATCAGATAATAAACATACTGCTTCTTTCCAATTCGCGGGTTCCGGTGACATTTATCGAAGAGCACGCCCTGTTTTATAATGTCTCTGATTCACTCAGTATTATCGGAATGAAGGGGTGCACATGTTCTCTGCTTACTCTTGCGCATGGCTGCAGGGTCCGGCAGATGACGGGTTTCCGGTATAGACTGGATAATGAAGAAATCTTTCCCTCGAGCCACGGGCTCTCAAACGTAATAGAAAGCGATGAGGCTCATATTGCTGTTTCGAGCGGAACACTTATTGTGATTATAATTTACTGAACTGCTCACGAAGCCGCTTCATCGTCCTGCCCGGATCCTCGACCACGATCTTCGCCCCGCCGATTATGTCGATGAAGCCGAGCTCATTCCGGTACCGGGGGATGACGTGCATGTGCAGGTGCGGGAGGCTTGCACCGGCAAACTCACCGATATTGAAGCCGATATTATACCCGCTCGGCGTGTAGAGATGGTCGAGGATGGTGAGACCTTCCCGCATGAGGGAGTGAATCTCATCTTCCTCTGCCCCAGTGAGTTCCCGGTAGTCGATCAAATGCCGCTTCGGGCAGATGAGGATGTGACCTGAGTTATAGGGGAATTTGTTGACGCTGACAAAAGCGTGTATTCCCTCAAACACGAGGAGATTCACCACTTCCCTCTCTTTATTAATTATTGAACAGAATATGCAGTCAACGCTCGGTCTTTTGCCCTTTATGTACCCGAGCTTGTGCGTGGAGAACAGGTTGTGATAATCAAGCGGCATGGTTGATTCTTTCTTTATTATTACAGGATTTTCGTCTCTTTAGTGTTCGAATACACATTCGGCAAAAGTGACGTTGGAACAACGCATACTATACAGCATTCGCATCCTGCGCAGATGACTTCAGAACATCGCTTATGCGTCGTGGAGAACATACCGCTCACCTTACTGCCCGCTGTCCTTCCTCTTCAGCAGCTTCCAGAACTTCAGTGAATCGTACCACTTTTTTTCAAATGACGCTTCTCCTGTGGATTTTTCCGGGACAGGTTCAGGTGTTTGGGCTGCCGTGTTTTCCTCTGGACCTCCGGTGCTGCTTTGGAGCTCGCCCTTCTCCGTGGGAGCACGTTGGGGTGCAGGCGATTTTTCCGGCTGTATATACGGTGTGACATCGAGCATTTTCGGGAAACCTGTCGCTTCATCCTGCGGGAGAACGAGCACGTCGGCCTGCCCACTGAACTTCTGTATATAGAAATATTTCAGCAGCTCCGGATACCGTTCGATGAGCTCCCCGTATTTCTTCCATCTGTCAATTTCAGCGTCATTTTCACTTATCTTGGATTTATACTCCATATCCTTTGAGAGTTTTTCCTGCTCGAGTCTTGCGAGTTGATCCATGTAGACATAGTATCTGTTGAGTGCTTCGTTGTACACTGCTATTTGAGGGATTTCAGGAAAGGTTATGCTGAGAGAAATGTCCTTGAGCTTATATCTGGCCGCTTCCTCCCTCACTGCCTCCTCGATTTTCTTCTTCAGGGATTCGAGCGCTCCATAGTCGGCAGTACCGGTATACCGTGAAGACCGGGTGAGGTTTTTTACGATGAAGGATGAGACAGTGTCGTTCAGTTTTGAATCTATGTTTTTAGAAAAAAAATCCTTGAAACCGTCGAGAAGTCCGCTGTTCAGAAGAATCGCAGCTGAATCGAAATCGATACGGTACTGAACGGTCGTATTCACCCGAATGTTGAAATTACCAAATTGTGTGAGCATTTCACTTCCGGGAAGTGGCTGTGAAACTTCTGTTTCAATGGTGTTCGGTTCCCTGGAGACCGGATAAATAAAAAAATTCTTAGGGATGAGTTTCTGCCAGAACCAGTAAAACCTTCCTGATTCCAGGGGGTAGGACACCGTACCGGTAAGTGTCGAATGCGCCACGCCGAATGTTCCCGGGCCTATTCTCACCCATCCGAAATATCCCACAGTGCCTGCCGCTGCCACAAGAAGAATAAAGATGGTTATGAATTTTTTCATTAAGATTTTCCTTGGTGTACGTTCGTTTATTGCCGCCAGTTGTGCGGTGAGTGTATAAGTAATTGTAAAAGAAATTTATCGAATTACAATAAAATTTTCCATATAAATTAAAATGTTTTACCTTATAAAATAACCTGGCATATGCCTGTTTGTTCCTGTTCAAATTTATTAACTCCCATATTGAAGCAGAGGAGACTGCATTGAATAATTTTTATGAGCTTGTTGATGTAATGAAAAGGCTGAGAGGCAGAAACGGGTGCCCATGGGACCACCAGCAGACACATGAAAGCCTGAAGCCGTACCTCATCGAGGAAACGTATGAGGTTGTCGAATCCATCGACCGGAATGACGATGAAGAGCTCAGGGAGGAGCTGGGGGATCTTTTGCTTCAGATTGTTTTCCATGCTCAGATAGCGGCAGAGGAGGGGAGGTTCACAATCGATGATGTTGCATCCGGAATCGTCACCAAGCTCAAGAGGAGGCACCCGCATGTATTCGGAGACATAGAGGTCAAGGACGCGGACGAGGTGCTGAAGAACTGGGAGAAGATAAAAAAGGATGAGGGTAAACATTCTGTCCTCGACGGTGTTCCCGATGTGCTGCCCGCACTGTTAAAAGCCAGGCGCGTTCAGGAGAAAGTGGGCAGAATCGGGTTCGATTGGGAGGAGCAGGAGGGGCCGCTTAAGCAGGTACAGGAGGAGATCGAAGAGCTTAAAAGTGCTATTCACGAGGGAAATACGGATCGTATCGAGGAGGAGTTCGGGGATATTCTCTTCTCGCTCGTCAATCTCTCACGCTTCCTGAAAATTGATGCCGAAGAATCGCTTAGAAAGACAGTCGGAAAGTTTTCAAGGCGATTCAGATATATAGAGGAACAGGTGAAAAAGCGCGGAGACAGACCCATCGAGGACTACTCACTCGATGAGCTTGATTCCTTCTGGGAAGAGGCAAAAAATGGGTGAAACGATCAGTGAACATCCGATTGTGAACAAGAAGCTGAAACAGACCGACTCTTTTGCCTATTACCTTGCGAAAAAGGTCGGCAAGACCGTAAAGAAATACGGAATGATCGAAAAGGGAGACCGCATCCTGGTCGGTGTTTCCGGAGGAAAGGACAGCCTTACACTGCTCCGGCTTCTGCATGATAGAATGGGAGTTTATCCGAATGAGTACGAACTGCTTGCCGTTCATGTCGCCTCGAGCCTCCGCTGTGAAGGCCTTATCGATCCTGATGAGCTCAAGAGTTATTTTACAAAGAACGGCTACACACACAAAATTATTAAACTGAATCTGCGTGTCAACGAACGGGGTATAAGCTCGTACTGGTGCGCGAGAAACAGGAGGCGCGTACTTTTTGATACGGCAAACAGACTCGGTTTCAACAAGATTGCGCTTGGCCACCACAGAAACGATGTTATTGAGACGGTTCTTATGAACATGTTTTACCACGCCGAAGTTTCGACGATGCTGCCTCGTCAGGAGCTTTTCCAGGGCAGGATGGCGATAATCAGACCGCTCTATGCGGTACCGGAGGCTGATACCACCAGGTTCGCCTGTATTCATAATTTTCCGAGCGTGTCATGCCGCTGTCCATTCGAAACGGAGACGAGGCGTGAATTCTTCAAACGTCTGCTTCTCGAGGTGGAAAGACAGCACCCGAAGGCCTGTCTGAATGCGCTTCGTGCACTCGAGAATATCAACGAGAGATATCTCCCCATTTCCTCTGTCGTTGAAGATGTTGTAATTTGACGAACGCCGTACTATGGAAACCGGTTGGGGGTATCTGCCTCCATTATGACGCGTACTGAGGCGATGTAACTGTGCAGTTATATGCTCTGATTTTCTCTGATCACGAGGATCGCACTCAGCATTCCTTAAGCGCCCTCGCGTACTCCTTTTCAGTTCTTGCGTCAAAGGCGCAGAAGATGATTTCTTTGAATTTACCGGAATGTACGCTGAAAAAATCCATTACCGTGCAGACAGCAACCCCTGCCGCTTTTTCGACAGGGTAGCCGTATATACCGGTGCTGATCGAGGGAAACGCGATTGTTGTAATCCCGTTTTCAAGAGCAACCTTCATACTGTTCCAGTAGGCGTTTTTAAGCAGCTCTGGTTCGTTCTTTCTACCGCCATGCCATACAGGACCGACTGTATGAATAACATGCCGGGACGGCATAGAACCCGCAGTTGTAATAACTGCCTCACCTGTTGGGAGCCTCCCGATGTCGGAAACGATACGTTTGCATTCCTCGAGAATTGCAGGTCCTCCTGCCCGGTGAATTGCGCCGTCAACGCCGCCGCCGCCCATGAGGCTGGAATTTGCGGCATTTACAACAGCATCGACGTCGAGTGTAGTGATATCTGCAACGATTGTCTTGAAAAGCGTTGTGTTTATCTTCAAATCCAAAGGTTCATCACTCCCTGTATTCAATAATGTAGAGGTTCGACGGCCTGCCGTGTCAACGGCCTGCCGTGTCAACGGCCTGCCGTGCTTGATCGGTGTTAGTAGGTGGTATCGATAAAATCCACAACACGCGCGTTGAAGTTAAGGAATTCAAGCCATCCGTATTTATCTGCATGTGCCCTTGATATAACGAGATAGGGCATGTACTTCGGTTCAACAGGAATTCGAATGAGTTTCATGCCGCACTCGTGAAGGAGCCTGTTGCCCTTGAGCGTATTACATCTCCTGCATGCGGTCACCTGGTTTTCCCAGCAGTTCGGCCGTTCGGTTTTATCCTTGACAGACGACCACCGGCTGAGAGGGATAATATGATCAACTGTCAATTCATCTATTCTGAAACGTTTACCGCAGTACTGGCAGCGCATGTCGTCCCTGTATATAATGTTGAGCCTTGAATGCACAACCCGTTTCCTTGGTATCTTGTGAAAATTGAAAAGCATAATGACGCGGGGAAGAGGAAGTGAGAGGTACTGTGAACGGATCCGTTGATTCTCGTCGACCTTTACCGCCTCCGCCTTGTTCAAGACCTGCAGGGTGATCGCTTCTCGAACATTGCAGATATCGATGGGAACCATTCCGGTGTTGAGTGTGAGTACAGGAGCGTTTAACATGACCTTATCATATCATATGGATTACGGACGTAAAGCTTTTTTACGTGTATTAAAACGGCAATGCTCCTCCATTTATACCGATACTCTGCCCGTTGATAAAACCGGCTTTTTCACTTGCAAGGAACAAAGCTAGATTGGCAATGTCTTCAGGTGTGCAGGATCGCTGCATTGGATTTTTATCCGTTCTCTTCTGTATAAGCTCTTCAAGCGAACCCACCCCTTCTTTTTCAAGACTGATCCGAATGAGTGAATCGTTTGTCCAGCTCTTCGCTCCGAATTGCCGGGCCTCTGATTCATCTGTTCTGTCTTTATATGTCCCGGGGCCGGATGCCCTCCCTGCAGAGGGATACACATCAGAAGGGCAAATCGAATTCGCCGTTATATTGAACTTTCCTACTTCAAGAGCTGTTGAGATTGCAAAGCCTCTATTGAAATATTTTGAACCTGAGTATAGAGACATTCCCGCCGAGGCTTTCAGTCCGGAGCCGGAATTAATATAGATCAGCCTGCCGAAACCGGTCTCTTTCATAAGAGGGACGGCCTGGGTTGTGGTATAGATATACCCTTTGATGTTGATCCTGTATACGCTGTTGATGTCCTCTTCCTTGATGTCGGGTACGAAATCGGCTGTGTTGACGGCCGCATTATTTACCAGAATGTGAAGCTCTTTGAACCGGGATCGTACTGTTTTAAACAGTTTTTTTACGCTGCTTCTGTCAGACACATCGCACTCGATTGGAAAGGCATTTTCCGGATATCCTTCTATGACCTTCTTCAATCCTTCGCCGTTGATATCGGTAAAAAAGGTTTTTGACCCCTCCTCGCAAAATGAGCGCGCGATACATGCGCCGATACCGCTTGCCGCCCCTGTTACAACGACAATCTTGTTCCGGAGCTTTAAATCCATATCTCCTCCTTGTATCAAGGTATATAATAAATAGATGAAAATCAATTGTCTTCTATTTCAGCCTTGATAAACAACCTTTCACAAACAGTCTGCTTGAACCATCCTGAAAAATATGAGTAACCCTGAATCAAGTCTCATTGGGGCGGTGACGGCGATCTCGACTGGTATACCGTAATGACATATGACCCGGTTAATTTTTTGTTATTGAAGAAAGAAGAGTACAATGCTGATGGAGAACTTCGTGAAATAGTTGAGTATCATTACCATGACGGCATGTTGATTCAAAAGAAAAATCTTGGCGCTGATGGCATTGTTTCCTCCTATCATATCTATGCGTACAAAGGAAAGCTTCCGGAAAAAGATGAGTTTTACAACAGGGTGCTCCAATCGGTTTCTGAATGCATATATGATGGTAAAGGTATTAAAACCGGATTGCAGGTGTATGACGCCTCAGGAAAACTTCTCGCAAATACCAAATATGGATACAGGGACGGGTTTCTCATACAAAAAGAAATCTTCGATGCATCAGGCAGTCTGGACAAGTACAGTACCATTACATATGACGAGAATGGGCATATTTTGAATGAGATATTCCATTACCCGAACGGCGATGTTGAGCGGGCCCTTTCATACGCATATAAAGAAAGCCGGCTCACATCAAAAACCTCTCTCGATTCCGGGGGCGACGTCGTTGAGACTGTCCTTTACGAGTACAACGAGTATGCGGATGTAAAGAAAATTGTGTTGCTTAATCGAAGGGGAGAAGTGAAAGAGATTACTGAAAAAAAATACGAATATCAGCCGCTTACAAAACTCATTCAGGATTGATTTTTTCCCACTTTGCTATATAATTCGTAGAAAGTGATCCCCGTACTGCAGCAAACAACCATCTGTCCTCTTAAAAAGGCGCAAAAGTGCCGATATTAGTAGTGTTTCCTCTGCGCTGATGCGTATGCGTAAAAGCGGCGCAAGTCCCTCTTGGGGCAGGTCCTCTTGGGGCAGGTCCTCTTGGGGCAGGTCCTCTTGGGACAGGTCCTCTTGGGACAAGTCCTCTTGGGACGGAGTGTCAACAGATAACGCAAAGGAGGGAGAACATTTTCATGTACCGGAGACGAACGATGAAGGCGAGCGGGAATCTACCCACTGTTGTTATTGCAGTTTTTATGTTTCTCATATGTATCCCCCTGGTTTCGACGGCTGATGAGGTGACGGATGTCTGGTCAGGTCTGTATAAAAGGGCCAAAACCATCGATCAGAAGTACGAGATTATGCAGAATGTCTATGAACTGGACAACAGGGATTTTATCCCTTTCCTGACGGAAGCGCTCGATGGGTTGATTCTATACAAGGGGGGGAAAGACTTGAAGAGAGACCAGGTGCACAACAAGCTGGAGGTGCTCGTTATTAAAAAACTAGGAGAACTGAAAGCTGAAGGGGCCGCGCCGCTCATATTTACAGTCGTGCGGGATGCAAAAGACCCGTATCTGAAAAGTGAGGCAATACTGGCTCTCGGAGAAATAGGGGCCGCCCAGTACGCGTCTTCGATTTCGCTTATCTTAAAGAAACTCAACCTTTACAGGGGGGAAGACGTACAGGCTGACGAAGCGATCGCCTACAGCTGCATCAAGGCCCTTGAACGTTTCAAAGACCCGGTAGGATATATTCCGATACTTTTTGCTTCAACGGCAGGGTACTCGAGAAAAGTGAAGACTGCCGCTGAGGAAGCGCTTGCGGTAATTATGGATGACCCTTCAGAAATATTGATACAGTTCATCCGCAATGAATCCTCCTTTAAAATGAAGCTCGAGGGCCTGAAATACACCCTGGTTTCAAGCGCACCCGACAATCGAAAGGTCGAAGTTGCAATTGAAGCGCTGCGGCAGGGGCTGATCAACAAACCGAGGGATATGGATGAGGAAACCTATCTGAGGGAGTTGCGGTCAAAGGCACTGGAAACCTTAATCCTGCTGAAAGCGCAGGACATCAAAGCGATACGTCTTGCAGAACAGATACTGTACATGAATGTACAGGCAAGCGAAAAGGTCTATGCGATCGAAGCCCTCAGTGGATTTTCAAACACCGAAGCGGTAAAGGCGCTTATCAGATACCTCACCTATCAGAACAACAGACAGCAGAGCGGCGTAACTTCCCGTGACAACAGGCTCGTAGTTGCAACAATACGGTCTCTTGGCCGAACGGGCAGCCGTCTTGGATATGAAGAGCTCATGCGGGTTAAGTATGTGGGCTACCCATCGGTTGTTGAGAGAGAAGCGGATGCTGCGCTTAAAAAGTTGAAATAACGCATACTTTCAGCAATGTAGAAACCATAACCTCAAAACGGTCCTGCCACACCTGCACAGGAGCTATTTTTACCCATCCGAGCATAAAAATTCCCTCTCTTACTCGTTTATAGTAATTATATTATTCTTATGCGAAGCGTAAAAATAATGCCGACGGTTACAAGGCTTCGGCTTTACGCTGAGAACATGCCTCTCATCAGAGGTAGTACATAATAGAAGTAATATTAATTGCATTAATTGCGGTTAATATTTTTTCCGGATATGTCGAATATCAAACTAAGCGGCGATTTATTAATAATTTCTCGTATGTTGCAGGCTGAATCACTTTCTTGAAAAAAGATGCGGCCTGATATTCTCCGATATAAGGGATGTCCAGTGAAAATCATCCTGATACTTTTTGGTGTAATAGTTGTTATCCTGATTGTCGCTCTCCGTTTCAGAGGCGGGGGAAAAGGATTTCCCTTTTATGAGTTTTACAGCAGGGGGCGAAAAGAGGGCTTTTCATTTAAGGAGATCGGTTTTTTAAAGAAGATCGCTATTCAAAATAAACTCGAGAAACCCCAGGCTATCTTCTGGTCGACTAGACAACTCGACCGCTGCCTCCGTCCTGCTATTTCAAAAATACACGCGGATGAGTCGATGTCGCCGGCAGACCAGCTGGGTATGATCAACAAGCTGCTCGAGCTGAGAAAGAAGGCCGAATTCAACCTCCCGAAGTATCAGAAGAGGATACGTGAGTCAACAGCCCTGCTTCCCCGGCAGAAGCTGATAATACGTGAAAAGACATATGGAACATTTATTAGCTGGGTTGTGGAGAACAGCCGCAGGTATCTCGTTGTATCGAGGCCCATGGGCCAGAAGGCATCGGAGGGACTGAACTGGGTGGGGAAAAAGGTCAATGTGTACTTCTGGCGGCAGGATGATGCTGGATATTCGTTCAACAGCAAGGTGCTGGAAGAGTATGTGCATGAGGAATATCCGCTTGTGTACCTCCAGCACTCAAACAATCTCGAGCGGACACAGAAAAGGGAAAGCGTGCGCATCGAAACCAGTATCCGGGGCCGATTCTTTCCCGTTGTGCATCCCGCTGCTGAAGGAGCCTCAAAGCCCTTTATCTCGAAAAAGGGGCATACATGCAGGATTATGGACATTTCCGAATCGGGGTGTGCACTAATTGCAGGCAGGGGGATGAAGAAAAACGACCGGTTCAAGCTTGATTTTTTTCTTACCGACGAAAAGCAGGTGATTACACTAGCCACAATCGTCGGCATCTCTAAAACAGCGGACGAACGGGTCCGAAAATACCACGTTACATTTACCAGGATCGGAGTTCAGGCGCGAAACAACATTCTTCTCTACGTGTATAATATTTTCGGAGAGAGGGATGAGGAGCCTGAACAAAAGAAAAAGACTGCTGCTGCTGCCGCGGCTGTTGCAGCAAGTGCGGCTGCTGTAAAAAAATCCGACGCTGGGTAGGCTGCAATAAAGCCTCTTGCCGGGCAAAAGGAAACTTCGAAAAAGACGCCGCAGGTGTAAAAAAGGTTCGTCCTTTCCAAAAGAATTCGTACATTATCACCGTCATGCTGAAACTTCTGATATATGTATTCGCCTGTATTCCGCACTTTGCAGTAATGACACTTGCCAGTATTCTTTTTCCTTTTGTGTATCGGGCGGCGAAGAAGAGGAAATGGGGCCTGAGGGCCGGAAAGATTATACCAAAGGTGTTCAAGGACAGGGGGCCACAGTGGTATGCGCAGGTCCTCAGGCAGAACACTCTTCACCTGCTGAAGTTTGCCGGAGAGATGCTCAAGGCCAGATTCGCCTCAGACCGGAGCATATACAGGAAATGCTATATCAAAGAGGGTGGCGAGTATTTGGAAAAGATGATGCAGGATGGCACGGGATTTACCATACTCACCTGCCATCTGGGAAACTGGGAGTGGAGCGCAGCGTACATCGCCCTCCTGTATGACTGCATCCTCTATGCCCCTGTTTTTGTGGAGAGTTCCAAAGGCAACGAAGTCCTCAACTGGGCCAGAGAGAAGCACAGGATCGAGCTTCTCAAAACAGGCCGTGATCCAAAAGTGTCGCTGAGGACGCTTTTCAGGATGATAGATCTGGTGAAAAAGGGCAAGGTGGTGTATCTCGTGGCCGACCAGGCAGCGTTGGGGGGTGATTACAGGGGAACCCTGTTCGGAGCGGATCTCAGAATCTTCGGGGGGCCGTTTATTGTCGGTCAGAAATCCCACACCCCGTTTCTCCCGATGTACAATCTGCGGGATGAAAAAAACAGAATTTCGCTCTATTTCGAAAGGCCGTTCTATCTCAATGGGGATGATCTTGATCAGGATATATCGAAAGTGACGGATTTTTTCGAACGCAATATCGGCGCTCATCCGGAGCAGTACCTCTGGTCCCAGGACAGGTGGTAAATGGGGTTAGAGCTGCACGTTTCTCAGCGACTCCCCGGATTTACCAATCATCATAACGGAGTTTTTGAACTGTTTAACGGCCAGTCCTGCGTACAGTATGTCTATAACAATTATCTGTGCGATTCGAGAAACCATTGATTCCTGAAAAAAGTCGGAATCCTGCGTTGAAGTAAAGAGGACGATATCCGAATACTTCGTAATGGGCGACTTATTGAAGTTGGTGATGCAGATTGTTTTTGCGCCGCTCGACGCTGCGCATTTCAGGGCATTCACGGTTGAAACTGTTCGGCCCGAATTACTTATCCCCAGTGCAAGATCGGCAGGACCGAGCAGAGAGGCGGACACGGCCTGCTGGTTCGGGTCGTTGTAGACAACGCATCGTTTGCCGATCCGATAAAACCGCAGACGGGCGCTTTCTCCTGCAATGTACGAACCGCCTGCACAATAGATATCTATCTGGTTTGCTCCTTCTATGGCGTTGATCGCAACTTCCACCTGATGTAAATCCAGCACTTTTTTTGTGTCCATCAGTGTTTTCGTGTTTATCGAGATGATTTTCTCGGTGATTTTTATAATACTGTCGTTTTTCGCCACATCGTCGTATACGAGCTCAGCTTCATGCGGCCGCCCCGTAGTAATTTCGGCAATGCTTATTTTCATTTTCTGAAATGAGCCCAATCCTATGGCTTTGACAAACCGGGTAACGGTTGCCTCAGCGACGCTGCACCGTGCGGCTAAATCCTTGATTCTCAGGAGCTTTATCTCATAAGGATGTTCCAGAACGTACTGTGCAATCTTCCTCAGTGCGGGATTCAGCGATGGGAGCAGTCCCCGTATTTTCAGAAGAAGTATGTCGTTATCAGGCATTATCATCCTCCCTTTCGTTTAAAAAAAGCATTTTTTTTCAAGTAGCACTGTAGCTTATTTCAATAATAGCCTAAAATCAATAAAAAAAAATAAATTTTTAAGATTTGTTGACAAAATAAAAAAAGTTTTTATAATATATCTGATGCTAACAGGTGTAGGCATCCTGTATTTACTAAAAAATGGTGTTTGCTGAATGAAGGTTTTCATCGGGGTGGATATCGGAACCACCGGGATACGTGCCGGTGTGTATAATGAAGATTTTACGCTTCTAGGTTCCGGGACCGGCCAGTCTTTAATCAGGAGAGATTCGCGTAACGAGATCATTCAGGACCCCGATGAGATATATGCCGAATCGTCCTCCGCTGTGTATCGGGCTGTTCAGAATGCAGGTATCGATACAGGGAGCGTTGCTGCGCTGTCATTCGACGGTCAGATGGCTGGCATCATGGGTATTGATGATGACTGGAAGCCGTGTACTCCCTATGATTCCTGGCTCGATACGCGGTGCTCACCCCAGGTCGAAAAAATCAGACAAAAGGCGTACAAACAGGTCATTGAAAAAACCGGTAATATTCCGAGCTTTAACCATGGTCCGAAGATTCTCTGGTGGAAGCAGAATGAAAAGAGCATATTTCGAAAAATAAAAAAGTTTATTCAGCCGAGTGCCTATGTTGCAGGCAAACTCTGCGGCCTCAGGGCAACTGACGCATTCATCGACTGGACCTACCTTCACTTTTCCGGATTTGCAGATAACAGGAAGCTGAAGTGGGACAAAACGCTTACACGGCTCTTCGAGATTCCCGAGGAGAAGCTTCCTGCCATAGTTTCACCATACACGGTTATCGGATACACAGACAAAGAGGAGTCCGACCTGTTCTGTATTCCCACCGGCACACCTGTTGCGGCAGGATGCGGCGATACGATGTCGTGCTTTCTCGGAACGGGTGCCGTTCAGAGCGGAATTGCAATTGACGTGGCGGGGACGGCATCTGTATTTGCAGCAGCGACCGAACGGTTTACGACCGATTATGACGGTATGGTATATTGCTGCCGTTCTGTGCTGGAGGATGTCTGGTATACTATGTCCTATATCAACGGCGGCGGGTTGAACCTTGAATGGTTTAAAGACACTTTTGCCCGTGATAACGACTTTGACGAGCTTGACCGTGCTGCTCAAAAGCTTGCGCCTGGCTCAGACGGCCTGATCTTTATTCCCCATCTTGAGGGGAGGGGGTACCCGAATGATCCAGGGATGCGAGGCTTGTGGCAGGGGTTTACCAGGAGTCACACGCTGTCTCATTTTTACAGATCGATTCTCGAGGGGACAGCGTACGAGTATGCTCTGTATAAGCATAAAATTAAATCACTGTCCGAAATGATGTTTAGTGTGCGTACGGTTGCAGGCGGTTCGAAAAGCGATGTATGGAATCAGATCAAGGCAGATGTACTGAACTGCCGCTATTGTACTATTAATAGAGAGGATATCTCCATTCTGGGGCAGGCGCTCATTGCAGCGTCGGCTGCAGGATATATTGATGATGTGAGAGATACAGTAAATAAGATTATCGGTATTAAAAAGGAATATACACCGAATCCCGAACATCATAAAAAATATGAAGCCGTTATAGGCAGGTATAAAAAAAATCTTGAAAACTGCAAACCCTGAAGCCTTGATTGTAAAATTTAATGACAAAACGGCTGGTGAAAGTTACAATAAAATGCCCAGTTCAATTGTCATAAAAACAGGTGCGTGAAAATAGGAGCCTTATTTAAAATTAAAATAGAATAGTATATATCGAGGAGGTGCCCATCAATGAAGGTAGGGATCGACAGTTACTGCTATCATCGGTTTTTCGGGGAGGTATATCCGGAGCAGGTGAGTCCGCCGAAGGAGATGACACTGGAGGATTTTTTAAAACGGGCGAAGGAGCTCGAGGTAGACGGGGTGTCGTTGGAGTCATGCTTTATTCCCCGGTTCGATGATGTATACCTCAGTGAAGTCAGAGGCATGCTCGATGACTTCGGTATGGACCGTGTTTTCGCCTGGGGACATCCGGACGGTCTCGAGGGCGGGAAGAATGAAAAGATGTTCGACGAGATGATGCAGAGCATCGAGTACGCGCGGCAGATCGGCGCTCAGGTCATGAGAGTGGTGGGCAGCAGCCTTGAGTTCAGGTTTGAACCACACGGGCCGCAGATCGAACGGCTTTCCAGGATGTTCGGCGAGGCCGTGAAGGTAGCGGAGAAAAACAACATCAAGATGGCGGTTGAAAACCACCTCGATTTCAATTCTGACGAGATGCTCACGATTTTTAATAATGTCAACTCTCCGTATCTCGGTATAAACTTCGATACCGGGAATTTCGTCCGCGTTTTAGACGACCCGGTTCAGGCGATGGAAAAATTATATAAATATGTATATGCCACCCATATCAAGGATCTGAAAATCCAGGGGGGAGTGCCGGTGAATGCATGGTACTTCTTCTCATGCACGCCCATAGGAGACGGCGGAATCGTTGACAACCAGAAACTCGCGCAGATACTCCAGGACAACGGCTACGAAGGTTTTCTCGCCGTTGAGATCGACTTTCTGCATCCGGATTACAACAACGATGAGGATAAAGCGGTTGCAGACAGTATTGCAGAGCTGAAAAGAATTGCGCGGGCTGTGGAGAAGACCTAGCGCTGTATATCAATGACATCTAAAGAGAAGGCGGTTATGGTCTAAGGACATAATGGAAAAAAAACCTCGTTTATTATTTCCGGGGAGGTAATGAGGATGAAGGAGCTGAACGTTGGTATAGTCGGGTACAAGTTCATGGGAAAGGCGCATAGCAATGCATGGACAAGAGCGCCGCTGTTTTTCGATCTCGATGTAAAGCCGGTTATGAAGGCTGCCTGCGGAAGGCATGAAGAGCCGCTTCGTGAATTTGCCGATCGTTGGGGCTGGCAGGAGATAGAGACCGACTGGAAAAAGATGGTGCACAGAGATGATATCGATATTATTGATGTCGCGCTTCCGCAGAGCCTGCATCATGATGTGGCGATCGAAGCAGTAAGGGCAGGCAAACACGTATTCTGCGAAAAACCGCTTGCCGTAAGCTACAAGCAGGCAAAGGAGATGTACGAGGCCGCCGAGAAGGCGGGGGTGGTTCATTATGTCAATCACAATTACAGGCGATGCCCGGCAGTCAGGCTCGCAAAACGGCTCATCGATGAAGGAAAGATTGGAAGAATATTCCATTGGCGGGGAGCCTACCTCCAGTCGTGGATAGTCGACCCTTCATTTCCCCTTACATGGCATCTAAAGAAGGAAACAGCAGGTTCCGGGCCACAGGGAGACCTCAACTCTCACAGCGTCGACCTCGCACGATATCTTGTCGGTGAAATAAAGACGGTGAGCTGCATGACGAAGCAATTTATAGAGGAGAGGCCGCTTCCGGATGAGGTCGCTGCCGGAACTTTTAAAGCGGCGACCAGTGGAACGGGGAAGGGAAAGGTGACCGTGGAAGATGCGGCGTTTATGCTCGTGGAGTTCGAAAACGGTGCACTCGGTTCTTTCGAAGCCACCAGGTTCGCCCCGGGCAGGAAAAACTATAACTATTTTGAGATATACGGGGGTAAGGGGAGCATCCTCTTTGATTTCGAGAGGATGAACGAGCTTGAGTACTTCTCTCTTGACGACCCGGAGTACGCGCAGGGGTTCAGTACGATTCTGGCCACCGAACCGGTTCACGACTATATTGCGAACTGGTGGCCGCCCGGGCATATCATCGGGTATGAGCACGAATTCATCCACGCTGTCGTCGATTTTCTCACCGCGATTGAAACAAACGGGAAAATCGAGCCTAATTTTTACGACGGAATGAAGGCGATGCAGGTTTTAGACGCCGGTCTGAAATCGGCAGAAGAAGGTAGAAAAATCGCTATTGACTGAGTTTATTATTTTCTTGACAATCAGTAAAAAACATTTAAGGTGATCAATGTTAGCCGATATGGCATTGATATTGTAAAAAACTTATTAAACAGGAAGGAGAAAGAGATGAAAAAGTTTTTGTTGTTGCTATTGGTTTTTTGTTTTGCCGTTTCAATCGCTTTTGCAGGGGGTGGAGGCGAAAAGAAGGCTGGTGCTCCTGAGGGTGGTTTTGTCATTGCATTCTCAAACAGCTTTATTACTCACAGCTGGAGAACACAAATGATCAATGACCTTCAGAAGGCTGCAGAGTATTACAAAGGTCAGGGGCTTATAAAGGATCTTTTAATTCAGCATTCTGGTCCAGATCTTGATTTACAGATCAGCCAGATAAGAAATTTTATCAACATAGGCGCTGATGCTTTGATCTGTGATCCACTTTCCAGTACTGCATTGAATCCGATTCTTGAAGAAGCTGCTGATGCGGGCATACTGGTTATCGTTACTGATGAACCTGTAACTTCAACCGAAGTGTATCAGGTTATGCCTACGCATGATGTATGGATGGAAAAACTTGCTCGCTATGTCTTTGACAGGATGGGCGGCAAAGGAGATGTTGTCTATTTGAGCGGTATTGACGGCGCACCTGCAAGTGATATGAGAGACAAGGGATTTCAAAGAGCCCTAAAGGATTATCCTGATATCAATCTGCTGACCCAGGCATTCGGCTGGTGGGACCCGTCACGTGCACAGCAGACGATGGCGGACGTTCTTGCTGCGTACCCAAAAATTGATGGTGTTGTTTCCCAGGACGGTCAATGTATTTCAGTGATAAGGGCATTTCAGGCAGCAAACAGACCTTTGCCTGTACTGAACGGTTCAGGATTCGTTCCTTTCTTTAAATATTGGGTGGATAACCTTGATAAGGGATTTACGAGTTATGCTATAGCAAATGGTCCTGGTTTTGCAATCACCTGTTCTCTCGGAGTGGCGGTAAGACTTCTTGAGGGTAAGAAATTAAAACCTGAACTTCTCGACGGCAAGGTGCTGCATCTTAACCACAAAAATATTATAACCGATGACAATGTGAAGGAAGAGCTTGCAGAACATATACGACTGCGAGGCGTTGAGGAGTACATTGATGAGATATGGACGCAGGATCGTATAGATGCACTGTTTAAGTAATGGAGCAGCATAGAATCAGTTTTTATGAACTGAGGTTGGTATAAATAGTTCGATAATGGCGCACTGTTCTGGTGCGCCATTATTAAATAAATCAGGGTGAGAGTGACTGATATGGAATCATTTAAGGCGGTGAATTTTAAGAAAAGGTTTGAGGGCGTTACTGCATTAAAGGATGCAAATTTCAAGTTTGAAGGCTCCAAGATATGCGGACTGGTCGGTGCGAACGGTTCCGGAAAAACTACATTCGCCAGAATATGCTCGGGTATCATACAGAGGGACGGGGGCGAACTGTTTATTGACGGTGAGGAGGCAGCTATTGATTCTCCTCATGATGCCAGGAACTATGGAATAGTCCTTGCGCATCAGAATCTGAGCCTGATTCCTGATTTAACGGTGTGGGAGAATATTAATCTCGGACATGAAAAAAGACAGAGGGCTATTTTTCTTGACAATAAGGATGCAAAAGAAATGTCAAATGAAATCTTGAATGATCTTATTCCTGGTGAAATTGCAACAGACGAAGCAGTGGTGAACTTAACACCTGCCCATAGTCAGATGGTCGAGATTGCGAAAGCGCTTTCGCAGGACCCAAAACTGCTTATCCTTGATGAACCCACTGCTGCCCTTGAGTATTTCCATGTCGAACAGCTCTTTAAAAAGATAGAGGAATTAAAGAAGGAAAAGATATCCATTATTTTTATATCTCACAGGTTGTGGGAGATCACAAGGATTTGTGATATCGTATTTGTATTCAGAAATGGTGAAACTGTTGGGCAAGTAGATTTTCAGGAACAGCCGAGAAATGAAAAATTGATTATCCCACTTGTGACCGGTGAAACAGGTAAAACGATAAGTTTCAGTAAAAAGAAGAAAGTGGATTTTTCAACAGATGAAGTACTATTAGAATTAAAGAATATCTCTTATAGGGAAAAACTGAAAAACATCAATTTCAAGGTGAAAAAGGGAGAGGTGCTGGGGGTTGGTGGACTTCACGGCCAGGGCCAGGAGGAGCTCATTATGCTCCTTGCAGGGGCCCTCCATGCTACAGAAGGTGAAATATTTATTCGTAATACTAAATTACAAATAAAACATCCAAAGGATGCGATTAAAAATGGTGTATATCTTGTGCCTGGCGACAGGCAGCGGGACGGACTCTTCATCATTCATAGTATATTCAAGAATGCTGTTTTCCCCCGTTTTTGTCTTAAAAAGGACGGTGTTGTTCTTAACTTTACGAGATTATCAGCTATTACGGATAAAATGATAGAAAGAGCCGCACTTGTCCCTTCGGACAGGAAAATGGTAGTAAAGAATTTAAGCGGGGGTAACCAGCAGAAAGTAGTTTTCGGCAGATGGCTCCAGTTTTCACCAAGTATTTTGCTTTTAAATGACCCTGCAAAGGGTATAGACATACAGGCAAAAGAATCACTGTATAAAATAATGCATGAGCTTGCAGATGCTGGAACAACAGTGATTCTCTATGCGAGCAGTAATGAAGAACTTATTACTCACTGTGACAGAGTACTGATAATGTTTGAAGGACAGATTGTCGAAGAGATTACCCATGATGATATCTGTGATGAAAAACTTATCAAGTCATCTCTGAGAGTGGGGGGGTCGCATTGAAAGTTAAAAAAAACAGTAGTGCGGGTATCTATAAAAAAATTCTAAACAGGATCGTAAAGGATCCTTCATTTCCCAGTTTTCTTATCATGGTTCTTTTAATAGTTATTAATGCTGTATTACAGCCTCATTTCTTCGGTTACAGGATTATCAAATCGAACCTGCAGTCATTTACCCCTTTAATACTCTTGAGTATTGCACAGGGGATAATTATCATTTCAGGAAGTCTCGACCTGTCGTTAGGGACATCCGTATCACTTTTTTCAGTCTTAACAGCCTACTATATGACAGATACCAATGTTACTCTGATACTGCTTATTGGAATTGTGATGATATTTTCAGCAAGTGGATTGTTAAACGGATATGCCATAGGCAAGCTCGGCCTTTCACCTTTGATTACTACCTATGCAACATCGGCGATTTTTCTTGGCGTGGCCATGATTATTCTACCGGTTGCCGGTGGGTATGTTCCGAAATTTTTTTATAAGATATATCGCGGTACTGTTTTTGGCTTTATTCCATTTACTGCATTTATTCTGATAATTGGATTCATCATATGGGGAATTATCAGCAGGACAGCCCTGTTTCGATATATTTATGCAATTGGTTCCAATGAAGAAGGGGCATATGCTTCTGGAATTAATGTCTCAGCGGTACGGCTTCTGGCCCATGTAATTGCAAGTATATATATTGCACTTGCAGGTATTTGTGTGCTGATGATTACCGCCACAGGCGAATGGCGTTCCGGCTTGGGGTATACCCTTAATTCTGTAGCTGCTGTTGTAATTGGTGGAATTTCACTAACAGGTGGGAAGGGAAACCTGTGGGGCGCGGTATTTGGAGCATTAATCCTCGGTTTATTAAGTAATATCATTTTCTTTTCACAGATATCTTCTTACTATCAAATATTTGCGAAAGGAATGATCATCGTACTTTCCTTGAGCCTTGCTGCCATTCCCAGATTATTTGAAGAAAAGTATAAATTCTAACCGGAGGATCTGTAATACGATGACTGGTTTAGCGGTGAAATCAAAGCTCAGGGATATAGCGAGAAGAATATTTTACGATAAAGTACTACTCGCTTTTTTCCTTGTTGTTCTTCTTTTTATTGCAGGAGAAATTATTGTTCCTGGATTTAGTTATTTTTCACATATCATGACAGTACTACAGGCCTCGTTTTTTCTCGGCCTGGTCAGTCTGGGACAGACAATTGTTGTCATATCCGGCAAAGAGGGGCTTGACCTTTCGGTTGGTTCTACACTCACTGTTGGAGTACTGCTTGGCGCAGTTATACTATTGGGAAAGGATTCAAACCTGCCGCTGGCAATTATTGCAGTTGTCTCTGCAGGATTTATTCTCGGGCTTGTGAATGGGTTTGGCGTTTCCTATCTTGGCCTGTCACCGCTAATTATGACGCTTGCATGGGGGATTGTTATCGATGGTTTATTATTATTTATTTCAAAAGGAAGTTATCCAGGTAAAGCTTCTCCAATATTGGAGATGATTGGCCATGGTTCGATGACATTTATAATAGGAACATATCTTGTGAAGATCCCCTGGGTTATTCTTCTATGGGTAGTAATTATTTTAGGGATTCGTTTCATATTGAGAAGAACATCAATCGGTTATGTTTTATATGGGGTTGGTGCAAATTCACGTGCCGCAGAACTATTAGGTATCAGAACGAAAAATGTTCGAGTAATCGCTTATGGAATGAGCGGCATGCTTTCAGCACTATCGGGCATGTTGATGCTTGGATTTGTGGCCAATCCTAATATTGCGCTTGGCGAACGGTATGTTTTACCTTCGGTTGTTGCCGTAATAATAGGTGGAATTAATTTTGGAGGTGGTTCCGGAAGTTACCTCGGTGCTGTTGCCGGATCAATATTTTTAACAACGCTCGCCAGTATTTTGACCACTCTCAATATGGGTGAAGGAGGAAAACAGGTTGTCACGGGGATGGTGCTGATGATATTGCTGATGGTATATACAAGAAAAGCAAAGAGAGAATAGAGTAAAGGGTCAAGAGGGTAATTTTTTCAAATATAAATACGGAGGTTGAGAACTTTGAACACCATAAACGGATATACGAGAGAAGAAGCGATGCAGAAGGCGTTCAAGATTGCGTTTGAAGGCGAATCGAACAGGCTGTCCTGTTCTCAGAACTCCTACAACGCTGTTGCCGAGGTGTTCGGTATCAAGAATGAACTTATTTTTAAATGTGTCAATCCGCTGGAGGGCGGAGGCGCAATAATGGCAACGAATTCCTGCGGAGCATTTTCCGGTGCTCTTATTGTCATCGGTTATTTTTTCGGGAGAACCTATGATCAATTCGAGAAGAAAGAGATAGATATGAGAGCATCGGATATTGGCCAGAAACTCTATGAGAGATTTATAGATAAATTCGCGACTGCAATATGCAGAGATATCCTCAAAAAATTGCTGGGGTTTGAAACCGACTTCAGGGACGAGGAACAGTTCAAACGGTATGAGGACGCGGGTGGACATTCAACTGTCTGCCCTACCATCATCGGTCTTACAGCGTCCTGGACCGTTGATATCCTCTGGGACGAAATACCGAAGGATAAGGACCTTTCGCAGATTCCGGATTTGAAAGATGCGGACAGCCTGCTCTTGCGGCAGAAGTGAACAACGGCGGATTGGCTTTTTATAATTATCAGGAGATTCGGCCGGTGTCCTCGGTTTTATCGTGATATGTAATTATACCCTTTCAGAAGGGGGGAGGATGGGAAAAGACGGCTTTATTGAATTGGGCAATAGACGACTGGATGTCCCGTCTTCCGGGATTGGTGTACTCGGCTATGGCTTTATGGGAAAGATCCATTCCAATGCCTATGTGAAAATTCCATATACCTATCAAAGCCCGGCTGCATTTCCGGAGCTCGTTGCCCTGTGTGGGAGAAACGCCGAGAAGGTATCTGACGTCGCTGTCAGATTCGGATACAGAGGGTTTTACACAGACTGGAAAAAACTCGTGAACGACCCGGATGTGCAGGTTTTTGACAACTGTACCCCCGATGATATGCATACGGCACCCACCATTGCCGCAGCCAAAGCAGGGAAGCACGTAATCTGTGAAAAGCCGCTTGCCATGACCGTAGAGGATGCACGGGATATGCTCGATGCCGTAAAGAAGGCCGGGGTTAAGCATATGCTCTGTCATAACTACCGTTTCATGCCGGCGGTGCGGTTTGCAAAGATGCTCATCGAGGAAGGACGCCTGGGAACGATTTACCAGTTCAGGGGCAGGTACCTTCAGGAGGTGGGGCATGACCCGACGGCTTTTACTGAGAACGTCTGGTATACAGCGGGCACGAAATCTGGCGTGCTTCTGGGGATAGGGTGTCATGTTATCGATCTTTCCCGCTTTCTGGTGGGAGAGATTACTGCGGTGAGCGGTCTGATGAAAACGTTCAATACAGAGAGAAAGCTTTCGTCCGGTGCGGTCGAGATGGTTACAGCGGACGAGGTGAACTACGCACTCGTCGAATTTGATAACGGTGCAGTGGGCACTCTTGAATCATCCGGTATCAGCACGGGAAGAAAAAACCAGTGCACCTGGGAGATAAACGGCTCAAAGGGGAGCATTTCGTTCGACCTGGAAGATTTGAATCATCTGCATGTTTACCTCGATAGGGGTGCCGAAAGCGGTATTCAGGGCTTCACCGATGTTTCGGTAACCGATTTTTCCCATCCACTGCAGTCGGTAATTCTACCGCCCGGCCATATTGCGGGGTGGGAGTACGGGCATATACATGCACTCCATCATTTTCTGGACTGTGTGGTGAACGATAAGAAGGTCGAGCCCCTTGCAGCGACCTTCGAGGACGGGTACAGAATTCAGGTCATTATGGAGGCTGTTCAAGAATCTTCAAAACAGGGGAAACGGGTGGAGATTCGGTTCTGATCTTCGGTGATGAGGTGTGATCAAAGTCCCTGGATCGAAATGGATAAAACCTTAAGTTTGAATGACATGATTGAACGATACATTATTATCGAGTTTGTCCTCTAAAAATACAGCTTGACATCTAAAAAAATAAATTTTATAATGCTGTATAAT
>Ga0315554_1000029_pt1 | contig 66251 bp, 71 predicted proteins | sample SalMarSW160370MG_FD_202114 | JGI IMG/M metagenome (GOLD analysis project Ga0315554, IMG submission 202114) | Salt marsh sediment microbial communities from the Plum Island Ecosystem LTER, Massachusetts, United States - Salt Marsh Sediment SW1603-70 ...
GCAGGGATTTTACATCAGCAGGGGTAATAATTGGATTTTTATCTGAACGGGTTGTGGCCATAGGATTATTCATCCGTAAATCTAATCCAAACCCCCGGTAAAACCGGGGGCTAAATATTGAATGATAGCGTACTATGGTCGTGGTTGCAACTATGTGCAATACAGAGAAATTGCTCTTGTATAAATGGACATGGTTTTATAACCTGAATAACCAATTAATTCAGGAGTGAACTATGGCTGAGAAAGTGGCGGTGATAATCTGTGCGGCGGGAGCGAGCAGTCGATTCGGCGGCAAGAGGAAGAAGCAGTTCACGGACGTTGATGGGCGTGCCGCGTTTTTGCGGAGTATCGAATTTTTTGCCGACCGTGACGACGTCAAGCAGATTCTGCTTGCGATTCCGAAGGAAGATGAAGAATTAGTCGAGGTCAAGTGGAGCGCTAATCTCGGATTCTTCAACGTCAAGATGTACATCGGAGCGGCTGAGCGTTTCGAGACGGTTGCCAAAGGACTGGAGCTGATTAAAGATGACATTACCCTTATCGCTGTGCACGACGCTGTGCGATGCTGTCTGAAAAATGAGTGGATAGACGACTGCTTCGCGGCCGCTGTGAAAGAAGGCGCTGCGATGTTAGCTGCGCCTATCGTAGCTACAATAAAGAAGGTCAAAGACGGGATTATTGAAAAGACGGTTGACCGGACAGGTCTGTATGAAGCTCAGACGCCGCAGGTATTTAGAAAAGAACTTCTGAAAAAGGCGTATGCCGAACTCGGCAAGGTCGATAAAAGCAAGATAAGCGACGATGCTCAATTAGTCGAAGCACTGGGTGAGAAGGTGGCTATTGTTGAAACGGATTCTTCCAATATAAAGATAACCACGCCGGCTGATATCGCAATAGCCGAGGCTATTATCAAATCCCGGCCGAAACCGAAGGCTGGTTATGTCGGGCCTTACGGCGATGCACAGTGGTAAAAATCTGTATTGCGTCAAGCGGGAAAACAGGTAGTCCAGAGTAGTCTTTTGTCTTTTCTTCTACTCAGTCCTCTGTTAAAATCGGTCCCAAAGGAACCAACTATTTTTTCAGGGATGATATATGCCGCAGGAGATTAAGACCCAAACCACGAAAATAGCAGCGGTGCACCGGTACGAGGTGTTAGGCCCTGTTGTTGATACATTGCTTGCCGGCAAGAGATTCCATTTCATAGGGGCAGGCGGGATAGGAATGAGCGGGCTGGTCAAGGTGCTGCTTGCAAACGAGGCGATAGTCAGCGGTTCGGACCAGGCCGGCAGCGAGGCGACTGAAAAACTACGAAAACTCGGGGCGGACATCAGGGTCGGCCACAGTGCGGACAATCTCGGTGAAGGGCTTGATGCGGTGGTAATCTCAGCGGCGGTAAAGGAAGACAACGACGAACTGCAAAAAGCGCGGGCGGCGGGATTTAAAGTATATAAATACGCTGAGATGCTCGGCGAGCTGATGAACCGCTATGACGGAATCGCGGTGGCTGGTACGCACGGCAAGAGCACGACCAGCGGATGGCTTGCCTTTGTGCTCAATCGTGCGGGGCTGGAGCCGAACTTCATCATCGGGGCGGATGTGACGCAATTAGGCAGCAACTCAGGGACGGGCAACGGCTCTTATTTTGTGGCTGAAGCGTGTGAGTATGACCGCAGCTTCCTAAACCTGCGCCCCAAAATGGCGGCGGTACTCAATATCGAGCAGGACCACTTAGACTACTATAAGAACATTAGTGACATTATCGATGCCTTTGCGGATTTTGCAAAGGGCGTGCGGCGGGAAGGTATGGTGCTGGTCAACGGGCAGGACGCAAACGCGCGGGAAATGCTGTCACGATTGGGCGAGGGCTTTAAGTTTCAGACGTTCGGGCTGGACGGTGATTACGATTTCTCGGCTAAGAACCTCGCCTTGGAAGACGGCTGTTACAGTTTCGACGTGTTTCAAAGAGGTTATCCGGTAGGCAGGGCGAGGCTGTCGCTGCCGGGTTTGCATAATGTGTTCAACGCCCTTGCGGTCATTGGGCTGGGTACGGCTGCGGGCGTTGGTCCGAGGCGGGTACTGGAGCTATTGGGTGAATTTACGGGCGTAGACCGGCGGCTGATGTTCAAGGCCGAGGTCAACGGGATTACGGTGCTGGACGACTACGCACATCACCCGACGGAGATAAAAGCATCGTTAGCGGCGATTCGCCAGAGGTATAATCCGAAGCGGCTGTGGTGCGTATTTCAGCCTCACCAGTACAGCAGGACAAGATTTTTGCTTGATGATTTTGCCGAAAGCTTTAATCTTGCCGATGTTACTATAGTGCCGCAGATATACTTTGTCCGGGACAGTGAGCTGAGCAAAGAACTGGTTAACGCGCAAAAGCTGGTGGGCCGGATACGTGCGGCGGGCAGCCAGGCAAGGTTTATTGACGGGTTCGGGGCGATTTGCGAATATTTAGAGGAAAATGTAAGCAGCGGCGACCTTGTCGTCACTATGGGGGCAGGCGACATTTGGAAGGTGGCAGATGAGTATATTCAACGGCTTAGAGCAGATAGTTAAAGAGAAGTACCCGCTGGCAAAATCCACATGGTATGGATTAGGCGGACCGGCTGATTACTTTATCCAGCCGAGGAACATCGATGAGCTAAAACAGGTCGTGCTCCGCTGCAAAGAAAGTAACGTTCGGATGCGGGTGCTCGGGTTCGGCTCGAACCTTCTTGTCAGCGACAAGGGCGTTAAGGGTGCGGTAATAAAACTCGATATCGAGCAGTTTGCCCTGACGGAATTCGACGGTACTACACTGACGGCGTGGGCGGGAGCGGAGCTGGCGAAGCTCGTGCTGACCTGTGTGCAGAAGGGGTTGTCGGGACTCGAAGCGCTGACTGGGATACCGGGTTCGGTCGGCGGGTCGGTGAAGATGAACGCGGGCGGAAACTTCGGCGATATCGGGGCGGTGGTCGAGAAAGTGACGCTTATGGATAATGATGGGTCTGTGTTCGAAAAGTCCAAGCCTGAGCTGATATTCGATTATCGCAGGGCGAATATCACGGCGCCGCTTATCCTTAACGCACAAATAGAGCTCGGTCAGGCCGACCCCGAACAAATAATGCGCACCGTCAAAGAGATATGGATTTACAAGAAGAATAATCAGCCTCTTAATACAAAAAACTCGGGCTGTATCTTCAAGAACCCAAGGGGATTGAGCGCCGGGGCAATGATTGACCGGGCGGGTCTGAAGGGGCTGCAAATCGGCGGAGCCAAGGTTAGCGAAAAGCACGCTAATTTTATCGTCGCTGAAAAGGGGTGCGTCAGCAAAGACGTCAGCCGGCTTATCGAAGCAGTCAAGCAAAGGGTCAGAGAGCGGTTCGATATCGAGCTGGAACTGGAAATCGAAATCTGGGAGTAGGGAAAAGGATTAAGGATAAAGGATTAAGGATTGGTTGCGCGCGGGCGGAAGACAGGTTTAATATGGACGGGATAAAAAGTAAAGTGAAGGTTGCGGTTCTCGCGGGGGGGATTAGCAGTGAGCGGGAAATAAGCATTCAAAGCGGGCAATGCGTCGCCAAGGCTCTGCGTGAGGGCGGGTATGAAGTAGTCGTATCAGATATTTCGCCCGGCGATTTAAAAATACTCGATGATAAAAGCATCGACGTCTTTTTCGTCTGCCTGCACGGGCAGTTCGGCGAGGACGGTCAACTGCAAAGAATCCTCGAAGAAAAACGTCTGTGCTATACACACTCGGATTCGGCTGCGAGCAGACTTGCCATAGATAAGCTGGCGGCGAAGAGACGTTTCGCCTGTGCAGGCGTCGGCACGCCGCAGGCAATTCCATTTACCGACCAGGTAAGTACCGGGCAGATTCAAAGAAAGTTCGGCTCGGCGGATAAGTTTGTTGTCAAACCGATAACCCACGGAAGCAGTGTGGGTGTTCAAATCATCACCGGCGCCGAAGCTGCATTAGAATCGGCGAGAAAGTGCCGGGAAGAATTCGGTGACTGTATGATTGAGCAGTTCATACCGGGGCGCGAGATTACCGTCGGCATACTGGGCGGTCAGGCCCTGCCGATACTCGAAATACGGCCGAAGGTCGGATTCTATGATTACCACGCGAAATACCTCGATGATAATACCGAGTATCTTTTCGATACGATACCGGACCGGCAGCTAATCGAACACATCAGTCAACAGGCGCTCAAATGTTTCGATAGTTTAGGCTGTCGCCACGTAGCAAGGGTTGATTTTATCCTTACTGACGACGGGACCGCGTATGCACTTGAGATTAATACTATTGCCGGTATGACGGAACATTCGTGTGTGCCCAAGGCTGCCGCGAAAGTTGGCGTGTCGATGGTCGAGCTATGCGGCTGGATTGTCGGCCTGGCGCTTGCCGACTATAAAAAGACCAAAAACGTTGCTCTTATGGAAATTTCCACAAGTGGCCAAAAGACAAAAGAAAAACAAACCGCGAAGAGCATTTAGCCTTTTGGGTCGCAAAGACCTTAAGAGCAAAAAAGCCAAAGAAGCCAGACGTGGTCTTGGCGTGCTGTTCAAGATAATGGCCATGGTTGGCGTTCTTGGAGCAATTATAGTCGGCCTGGCATATCTGAACCAGTACGTTGACCGGCGTATCAAGGCTGATAAGCAGGGCGAGCTGAAACTGGTCGATGCACCGGCGTGGGTGAATGACGCGCTGAAGGAAAAGATATACTCTGCGGCGCGGGCGGGCGGCGAAGATTTTAAAATCGATGAGCAGGTTGCCGCGTCGGTTCAGCAGAATATCGCCGCTTTTGTGCCGTGGCTCGAAGAGGTAAGCGTCCAGGCGACGCATGACAGCCTGTTAATCAGCGGCAGGTGGCGAAAGCCGATAGGGCTTATCGAGGCTGGTAGAAATTATTACGTCGATACCGAACGGGTCGTGCTGGATTATGTACCCATAGATACTTTGCCGATTGTGAAGATTGTCGGGCTGGCGTCGGACAGAGTTCCGCAGCCGGGGCAGGTTTGGGAAAAGGACGATTTGGCGGCGGCTGTGGATATACTGCATCGGCTGGACCGAATGGACAGCTTAGTTGCTGCTGAGAAGCCTTTGATGTTCGAGATTGACAGTATTGACGTGACGAACTTCGACGGCAGGAGCAGCAGGAGCAAACCGCACATCGTACTTTACGCAAAGGACGGGACGAGAATCGTGTGGGGAGCGGAAATCGATAAATGGGCCGAGCACCTGGAAGTGACTGATATGGAGAAGATCGGCCGATTGTATAATTTCTATAAGCAAAACGGAACGCTGTTAGGGACCGCACAGTATATCAACCTGTGCGACCCGCAGGACTACATACCCCAGCCGGTTGACGAATACTAACTCGTCGCTCGGCCCTCGTCGCTCGATTTATTATCAGCTCAGTACTTCAGACAACTGCCGATAGCTGTACGGCATTTCAAACTTCAGGCACAATTTTTTTAAGTCTGTCAGGGTCGATTCGGTTAGCTGTCTTTGGAAATCTTTGTCGCCGGTGCAGCAGAAGATACGACACGACGCGAAGCGGTATTCATATACCGTGCATTTACCATTTACATTGTAAGGACAGATGCCGTCGGTCATCGGTTTTATGTTTTCGCGGCCGATATGATATGCAAGATACTCCAATTCGGGCGGTGTGACGTACAGCCTGTGGTCGTATGATTCGAAGTTGCAGCATTTTCCGCAGGCGCTACAGCGGCCGGTGAGTTGCGGGGAATTTTCGAGAGCCTCGTCAATCTCTCTGTATATATTACGGACGCGGTCAATCCCCGATTTATCGGGGTCTTCATTTTCCCACCATCTTTTGCTTTTGCGGATTTTTTCAATTTCCTCGAAGCTGTAAAGTCTGCCGCGATTGACGCCCTCACATCGCCGGGTTGCTTCGTTCCAGCTATTCCGGCTGGTCAGATTGCTCGACCAGAAAGGCCAGGTCCTGCACTGGTTGGGTCTTACGGGATAGATTCTGCATCTCTTTCGGCCGTCGACTTTTTCGAGGAATATGCAGTCTTTGGTGGTTTTGTCTTCGATAATACTGAAGCGGATACCCACGCGTTTTAGATATTTGCTGCGTAATTCGTCGAGAGGCATTTTTAGGTAATCGGCGATGAACTTTATTTCTGGTCTGCTGACCCAGATATCTCCTTCGGCGGGTCCGGAGCAGCATCGGCTGCACTGGGTGCATTCGAAGTGCAGGCCTGCGATGTACCATATATTCCTGCTTTTGACCACCGGTTCCATATTAGCCCCGAATCACTACTGATGAAAATCAGTCCGAAGAAACAGTGATTATACCAGTTAAGGCGTTGGGGGCCAAGGCGGTTTGCACAGAGAAGCCGTAAAGAGCTATTTTATTTTGATTGAGCCGAAGCTGGTCTTGAGCACCAGTCGGCCTTTTCCCGTTCCGACGGTTCCGCTGAGTGAGTCCTTGCCTATTTCGCCGCTGACGGTTATGGGCAGGAGGGTTTTAATCGAGCCGAAGCTGGTCCTTGCGTCAACGGCGCCGCTGAATCCGGCGGGGGCTTTGAATTCGATGCCGCCGTAAGAGGTGGATACATCGGCAATGAGTTCCGGGCCGGTCTGGTCGGAACATTCGATATCCACACCGCCGAAACTCGTATGGGCTTTGAGATTTTCGGATTCGATATTCTTACAGATTATCGAGCCATAGGAGGTTTTCAAATCGACGCTGCCTGTTACATTCGAGCAGCTTATCGAACCGAAGCTCGTGTCGGCATTGACAGAGGAGTAAAGGTCTGAAAGTTTCACGCTGCCGAAAGAGGTGTGTACTTTTGTTGCGAGGGACTTAGGCACTATGATATCGAAACTTACGCCTACCGAGCGGTTGTTTTTCAGGTACGGTTTTTCAATAAAAATTTTCAGAGTACCGCTGACGGTTTCGATTTTGATTTCGGTCTGCTCTGCGACTTGCTTAGCCTCTTCTTCGGACGGGGCGCGGGCCGTCAGCTCGGCTTCTATGTGACAGGTCTCGGTTTCAGCGCCGGTGACGGTAACCGCACCGAAACAGGTATCGACATCAACGGTACTTATGCCATTGGCTGAGATGGCGTGGTCTTCGGTCCTTGAGAATTTGGCGTTGGGACCGCCGCAGCAACAGCCGCCGATATTGATATTACAGCCAATGACCGTCAGGGTGATTATTGACATAAACAGATTCAGCAGGATTCGTTGTGTGTTTGGTTTGTTCATTTCTTTGCTCCGTTCAAGCCGATTTGGACAGTATTACAATTATACAGACGTACCGCGGCTCATAAACATTACATTTTTCTAAATAATTCTCGATTTTTGTGCGGGGCCTGGTCAGAGCATAAGCAGGCTGACGGCCATAATAGCCATACCTATAACGATGCCTATGATGACCAGGTGGCCGTGTCCGTAGCGATGAGCTACGGGCAGCAGCTCGTCGAGCGAAATGTAAATCATTATCCCTGCGATAAAAGCGAGTATTCCGGCCAGCAGTTCCGGCGACAGGAACGGCATAAGAACCAGATAGCCGATTAGTGCGCCGACGGGCTCGGAAACGCCCGACAGGAACGAATATACAAAGGCTTTGTGCTTGCTGCCGGTGGCATAATAGATAGGGACCGAAACGGCGATTCCCTCCGGGATGTTGTGTATGGCAATTGCGATTGCGATAAATACTCCGAGTCTCAAGTCACTAAGCGCCGCTGCGAAGGTTGCCAGTCCTTCGGGGAAGTTGTGGATGCCGATGGCCAGAGCGGTAAGCATGCCTGTCCGCATAAGCTGACGGTCCTGTTGTGGCGCTTCGGGTTCGGCCATGCCCTGGTAGTTGTGCGGGTTCTCCTGTTCGGGTACGAGAAAATCTATCGCGCCGATAAAGACGATACCGAGGAAAAATACCACAACGGCCCAAAGCTGGCCGATGGCCTCGGCGGCTAAAGGCAGCAGCTCGACGAACGATACGTAAATCATCACCCCTGCCGATAGTCCCAGCGCAAAAGCCAGATATGAGATGCGTGGCTTTTTTATGAAATAGGCGATGGCGCTGCCGAAGCCGGTGCTGATACCGGCCAGTGCCGTAAGTCCCAGCGCCGCTGGTGCGTTTTCAGTTAAATCCATATCTGAGACCAGAAATTTTCTATTCAATCTTTCAGGCTATTGAGCGCTTTCGGGTGCGAATAGTCAATCGAAAATAGTCACCCCGCCGGGGTCGGATTTTTCTTGACCGGGCCGGACGGGCTGTATAATAGTAGCAGCTTGTTCAAAAGTACGAATGTTTTTAGTGTCAGGGAGCAACACTATGGCAGAAGAAGAAAAACCTCAACAGTCTCAGGGTCCTGAAGCACCTCAGCAGGCGTCGCCGGCGGCAGCTGAAATCCCCAAAGACGCCAAGACAATGGCGATGCTGTGTCACCTGCTGGCGATTGCAATCGTGTTCGTTGGCCCGCTTGCATTTCTCGGGCCGCTCATCATCTGGCTGATAAAAAAAGACGAGCATCAGTTTATCGATGAGCAGGGCAAAGAATCTGTCAACTTTCAGATTACAGTGCTGATTGCGATGGTCGCGACGTTTATTTTAGGATTTATAACGTGCGGCATTGGCTTTTTCCTCATGCCTGTTGTTGCGATAGTTGATATTGTGTTCTGCGTCATTGCCACAATCAAAGCCAACAACGGTGAGCATTATCGCTATCCGTTTTCGTGGCGGCTGATTAAGTAGCCACGACAATGCCCTGACTTACAGCTTCTGTGTCGGCTTGCAAAAGCACTGCCGCCGGGCTATGATAGGGCGAATGTCGACAAAGAAGGATAAAAAGACAGGAAGCAAAGGCCCGGTCGCGGTCAATAAGAAGGCTTATCACAACTTCGAGCTCGCAGAGAAAATCGAGGCGGGGCTGTCGCTTGTCGGCTCGGAGGTCAAGTCGCTGCGTGAGCATAACGCGGACCTTAACGGCTCCTACGCGAGAATAATCAACGACGAATGCTTTTTGTTCGGAGCAACTATCGCCCTGTATGAGCAGGCGGGGGACAATAATCACGAGCCGGTCAGGAAAAGAAAGCTGCTGCTGCACAAGCGCGAAATACTGAAGATACGCACCAAACTCGAGCAGCGGGGTTTTACACTGGTTCCGCTGAGGATATATTTCAACGGCCGAGGTCTGGCAAAAACAGAGCTTGCCCTCGCCAGAGGCAAAAGACAATACGACAAGAGAAAATCAATTACAGAACGCCAGACAAAGAGAGACATCGACAGGCAGATGAAGAAATACCGGAAGTAAAAAGAATACAGGACACAGAAATACTGAATGCTGAATACTGAATTAAAGCCGAAGGAGGTTGACAATGGCTGAAGAAGAAAAAAAAGACGACAAAAAAATCATCGTTGACGAGGACTGGAAGAAAGAAGCTAAGAAGGAAAAAGATGTACTGGCTGAGCAGGAAGAGCAGGAGAAAAAAGAAGAGCAGAGCGAGCGACGTCATGGGCCTTTGCCGAAAGGCGATTTGGCTGCGCTGATTAGTATGCTTACCACACAGGCGTTTTTTTCGATGGGGGCGTTTAAGATAGAAGGACAGGACGACCGTGAGCCGGATATGGAGCTGGCCCGCTATAACATCGATATGCTGGAAACTGTCGAAGAAAAAACCAAAGGCAACCTCTCCGAGCAGGAAGAAAGCGTGTTGAAAGAGACCTTAAACCAGGTCCGTATGGCCTATGTGAAACTGGCGGGATAAGACAGCCGTGGCGAATATACTCGATGAGATAATCGAATATAAAGAGGCGGAAGTAGCCGAACGTAAAAAGCACGTGAGCATCGAGCAGTTCGAAGAGCAAATCAGCACGATGCCGAGGTGCCGTAATTTTTATAAGGCTGTCACCAAACCCAACTCCCGCGGTATTAACGTCATCGCGGAAGTCAAAAAGGCGTCGCCTTCGGCAGGGGTTATTTGCGAAGACTTCGACGCCGTGGAAATCGCAAAGACATACGAATCGTGCGGGGCCGATGCGATTAGCTGTCTTACCGATGAGAAATACTTCCAGGGGAAGCTCGAATACATAAATCAAATCAAGGCTGCGGTTAACCTGCCGGTGCTGCGAAAGGACTTTATCATCGACCAGTGGCAGGTATACGAATCACGGGCGGCAGGGGCTGACGCAATTTTACTTATCGCCGAAGCGCTCAGGACCGCTGAGATATCCGACCTTCTGATTCTTGCTTCTGAGCTGACGCTTACCGTACTGCTGGAGGTGCACGACGCGGATAGTCTGCTCGAAGTGCGTTCTTTTATCGGCTTTCCGAAAGGCGGTTACAGTATACTGGGCATTAACAACCGTGACCTGACTACAATGAAAGTGGATATCAACACGACCAGCCGATTATCAGCACTGCTGGATAACACCGATGAGCTCGTGGCTGAGAGCGGGATAAAGACGCGGGCTGACGTTGAAAAACTTATCTTAGTCGGAGCACGGGCGTGCCTTATCGGCCAGAGCCTTTGCCAGAGCGGTGACATAAAACAAAAATTCCGGGAATTATTCGATTGATTAGTAAATAAGGGAACTGCTTATGTACGTTTTGTTACTGCTATTGATTGGTTTTGCCGCCGGGATTCTCAGCGGCCTGTTGGGATTAGGAGGAGGCATAATCATTGTGCCCGCGCTTTTCTTTATATTCGGCTTCTCCCAGCACAGCGCACAGGGTACGACCCTTGCGATGCTTATACCGCCTATAGGGCTGCTCGCCGCGTGGGCGTATTACTCCAAAGGATTTGTCGATATTAAAGTAGCGGCGATTATGTGCGTCGGCTTTTTCGTCGGCGGTCTGCTCGGAGCAAAATTCGCAACCGTATTGCCCGATACGATGCTTACAAGAATCTTCGGCGCGGCCCTGCTGCTGATATCGGTCAAAATGATTCTGGGAAAATGAACCGTACCTAACACTGTCTCGGGGCTCATCGCTTAGTCGTGTGTATCGCTATAATCCTCGAAGAACTCCACTACGCGCGGCATGAAGGATTCAAAATCGGGATATTTATCTCGCTGTGTTTCATACTCAGCCAAAACATCCGACAGCTCCTTCGTCCAGGGAAAACCCCTCGAAATCTGATACCGTGCAATCCTTTCGGCATACTGCGGTCCGTTGTTAGCGTATCCGTAGCGGACCTCACAGGCACGGACGAGCGATTCGTACATCATCGTCTGCCAGCTTCCGTAAGCCTGGCTTTTCATTTGCTCTTCATACTTTTTATAGAACTTTTTGCCGAAGTCTTCGAATTGGTCCATATATTTATCAACAACCGGGTTGCAATACGAATGGTTAAATTCGTGCACTATAGTAGTAACCACACCCGGGTTGAAACTCGCATTGCCCCAGCCGAACCAGTCAATCCGCCAGGCGCCGAGTATACAATATATATTCATCTCGTCGCCGATTTGCACACGTGAACCATAAGACGAGCCTCCGTTCAGGATTGAGACGACTAGATTAAACTGCCTGTCGTGTTGTGTGCCGAAAAAATCGTCAAACCATTGAAGTTTCGCCTGACTATCGACCAGGTACTGCAGTCTTTGCGTTGCAACGTCATATGTCGGTTTGTTCTTTTGCAGAAAGGCGTCGAAATTTGTGTCCCTGACAAAGTCGCGGCATTTGGCCAAAAACTCGCGGGCCTCATCAATTCGCCACCGCCCGTCCAGGCCCAACGGCCGAGGCTCGAATGGAACAAGCTCGGCACAGGTATTTACGTCCTTAATGTGGACAGCCATACCCATAACAGCATCATAACTTACCCATCTGTTTTTTCTTAGCTGCCTTGCCATTTTCACAGCAGGATGGTTTCCGTGTTCTTTGAAATGCTCGTCGAGGTTCGCCATAAACCGTTTTGATTTGCACTTGTTGTATTCCTCGTTACCGGCCAGGTGGAAAATAACGCTCATCAGTTCGATTCGCGGGTCAACAACAGCTTTGACTTCGACCGTCCCGGCAAATACCTGTGCGCAGATTAACAGCAGAAGTGCAATAACACAGGCTGAGATGGCTTTATAATGCATAGGCATATCAGCCCTCGTTCAATTCGAACACCTGTTCTATTGTCACGCCGAAAGTCTTTGCTATTTTAAGGGCAAGCGGCAGCGAAGGCGAGTATTTTCCCTGCTCGATTGCGATAATCGTCTGGCGAGTGACGCCGACCTTATCGGCGAGGTCCTGCTGAGTCATTTGGCCGTGCTCGAATCGCAATCGACGAACACAGTTGCTAAGTTCATTTTCAGGCATTGCTTTTCCCGAACAAATACAAAATCAAAACCGCTGCCGAATAGACTATCGCAGCAGCGATAGATATGACGAACAAAATCAGCGTCAAAAGCCATACGCCTATACTGCCTCCCATTCCTACGGCAATCCTCAAAGTAACAAGCATCGCTGCCAACAATATCATTACCGAAATGAATGACGCGAATAACGCCTTGAGCTTGATTAATTTGTCGCGCTCGTCGGTAATAACTTCACGCGGACTCTGCTTTCGCAAGACGTATAACAGGCCCAGCACGTTCGTAATTGCTATAGTTGCCAACATAAAGTATGTGATGTAAACGATGTCCTTTTTGAATATCAGCCTGGCTGCAAGAATTAACAGTACAAAGACCAATGTCACCGTGAAAAATATAAGACTGCACATTGCCTCTTTCTGTGTTCTATTCATTTTGATTTCCTCCGCGGCCGTATTGAACAAGAATCGCCACCGAATAGAAAAAGTAGTGAGCTATTCCGGCGACCATAAAAATCATCGGCAGCCAGATTATCTGGACCGTCGCGTGCGGGCCATAGACGAAGAAGGGAACCATGCACGCCAATCCGACCAGAAGGTACGCCGCTGTAAACCCCGCCAAAGCCGAGCGATGTTCAATAGCCTTGTCACGTTCGTCGCTGGTGACACGGCCTTTGTCTTTTTTGAAAAACAGCGGCGCAAGTCCGCCGATACCGGCGATTCCCAGAAATGCAAATCCCGCAGATACTTTGGGCATACCGACTCTGGCGTAAAGAGCGGAGACCGCAACAGCGGACAAAATTACCGCAAGCGATATCGCAATAACAAAAACCCACGCGATTTTCTGCATTCGTTTCATTGTCCTTTCCTTTCAACCTCACAGGCTGACATTCATTTATACCCGCTCCCAATGTAAAGCAAACTTTACATTTTGTCAAGTAGATTTGACATTTTTTTACAGGATTTTTTGCTCTTTTCTTGGCCGCGGGTTCCGCAGAGTGCGCAGATGTGCTTGTCACATATAAACTTAAGTAAGCCCGTCGCGTATTAAGCAGGGTTTTGGTTGATATTTCGTGGCTTTTTTGTATAATTCTGTATGTGCGAAATGGAGGCCAAATTCGGAGGTAGTAAAATGAAAAAGCTGGCGATTCTCATAATCCTTTGCAATCTTTCCCTTAGTGCTTACGCAAAATATTCCGGCGGCACCGGCGAAACTGGCAATCCATATCTGATAGCCACATCTGAAGACTTAGATGCTGTCGGTGATAATACCAATGACTGGGACAAACACTTTCTTTTGACCGCGGATATAAACATGGCCGGTTATATCTATACCACCGCGGTTATCGCATATGAAATAACAAACAACAGAACTTACGTTTTCGAAGGCATACCGTTCACTGGTGTTTTCGATGGTAATAATCATACGATTTCTGCGCTCGTTATAAATGGTAATGAATACTTAGGCCTATTCGGGCAAATCAATCCAGGCGGTAATGTAAAAAACCTTAAAATAGAAGATTCAACTATTTTTGGCGATAATACGCTCGGCTTACTTTGCGGAAAAAACAACGCAGGCTTTATCAGCAGGTGCTATGCAACAGGCTCTGTAACAGGTCACTGGGCTATAGGAGGTCTTATTGGCATAAATCGATATGGGTCAATTTTAGATTCTCACTCAACAGTACAAGTTTTAGGAATAGATGAAACCGGTGGATTAGTAGGAGCGAATATAACAGGGATGATCTCGAACTGCTATTCAACGGGTTTAGTAAATGGAGGACAATATGGTTACGAAATTGGAGGTTTGGTTGGTGGAAATTGGGAAGATTCTACAATTTCACAATGTTATTCTATCGGAGCAGTTATAGGAGACGAGCTGGTGGGTGGGGTTGTAGGGTATAATAAGGATACTATTTTGAACTGCTATGCAACCGGGCCAGTTACAGGTAACACTGGTAGTACTGGTGGATTGGCGGGTGGAAATTGGGGTACAGTTTACAATTGTTATGCTACAGGGGCAGTTAATGTAGACACACATATTGGTGGGGGCTTGATAGGATTTTGTTGCTGGGAACACGATATTGTTACGGGTTCCTTCTGGGATATTGAAACAAGTGAAATATCTACCAGTAATGGCGGCACAGGCAAGACAACAATTGAAATGCAGACTAAATCCACCTTCACTGGCGCAGGCTGGGATTTTAACTCACCCGTCTGGAAGATATGTGATGGTTTGCATCCACCAAAATTGTGGTGGGAAGATAGTGTTCCAATAGCCGTCGCAGGGCCGAATCAGGTTGTATACGTTTGTGCTGATGACGAGCTTGCAGATGTCACGCTCGATGGGTCGGGTTCCTGTGATGCCGACGGTGACGAGCTTGATTACTACTGGTCGTGGATTGTCGACAGTAACGTCTTCGAGGCAAACGGCGTATCGCCAACAGTACAGCTTCCTGTCGGTGAATATGAAATAGAACTCGTCGTCGATGACGGCGTCGATGAATCAGAACCCAACTATTGCACTGTCACCGTCGTTGAGCCGCTGCACGCAAAGCTATCCTGCAGGCCGTGGATGCTCAATACGCAGAGCCGACGGGGAATCATAACCGCTATTGTTTACATGCCGGCGGGAATCACCCCGGATGACATCGACGCGAACGAGCCGTTAGTATTTATCTGCGACAGCGGCCAAGTCGAATCAACAAGACAATTCGTATTCGAGCGGCACAAACGCGGCCGGCCCTGCACGTGGGTGATGGCCTCATTTAATAAAGACGATTGCATGGACTATTTGTCAGAGGGCGTCAACCGGATTAAAGTCGCAGGCCGGCTGAATAGCGGCCGATGCTATTATGGCAACAGCAGTATTTATGTCTTTAAGCCAAGACCTTTCAGGCGCCTGTGGAAGTTCCAAAAATAGTACCGCCTTCGCTCGTCAGCAAATCGAAAGACCGTCCTCGATGCTATATTTAGCATTTAAGTATTTTAGCAACTACTTAAATCCTCTTTCTTAGCTTTAGCGCTTTAGCTCTCGGAGTGTTATTCGGTAACAGGTAGTTTTCAGGTGACTTGATTTTCGGTCATCCCGATGCGTCGGGATTCGAATTCGAGCATTTTTCTTTTCAGCCTGGTTCCCCCGGGTCCGCTGTAGCCGCCGATTTGGCCGTCACTGCGAATGACCCTGTGGCAGGGAATAATCAGCGGCAGTGGGTTGCGGGCCAAGGCGCCGCCGACCGCGCGTATCGCTTCAGGACAGCCGGCTTTTTGGGCTAATTGAGCGTAAGTGATGGTCCGGCCCGGTTTTATCTTTCGACAGGTGCGCAAGACAGCAGCAATAAACGGGCTCATTTTACGCAAATTGACCCTGACATCGGAAAAATCGTCGGCATAAATACCTTTATAGTAAGCCCTTATGCGCTGCTGCAACTGCGAGAAATACCCTGCATCGAAAACCGCCGGGCCGAGGTCAGCCAGCAGGTTCTGCACAACGCGGTTGCAGTCAGCCAGCGGCAGGTGGGTTCGGATGAGCGTAGAGTCTGTGCCAAGCAAACCGAAATGGCCCCAGGCAGTACTGAAAACGACGTATTTGACTTGCATGACAACTATTTTAACCACGAATGAACACTGATATATTGACTATGGGTAGAATTCTTGGTAATAATAACGGTTTTCTCATAATCCAGGGCCGCTTCTAAAAGGCCGTGACGGAACGAATCAATATGACTCTCGAAAAGCACAGAGACCGAATAGACCAGATAGACCTTGAGCTTGTCAAGCTGCTCAACGAGCGTGCGCATGTAGTAATCGAGATAGGCAAACTGAAGAACAAGGCCGGCGGCCAGATATATGCACCCGACCGTGAAAAAGAAGTTCTCGAAAAAATCAAGGCTGTCAACGCCGGGCCTTTGCCGGACCGGACGCTTGTCGCAATCTGGCGGGAATTGATGAGCGGCTCGTTCGCACTGGAAAGGCCTTTGCGTATCGGATATCTCGGACCGCAGGGCAGCTTCAGTCACAACGCGGCGATGCTGAAATTCGGGCAGAGCGTCGAGTACGAACCGCTGACCGACATAAGAAGCATATTCGCAGAGGTAAGCAAGGGGCATTGCGACCTCGGATTAGTGCCGATTGAAAACACGACCGGCGGCGGTGTTATCGAAACATTGGACGCCTTTACGGAATCCGACGTCAAAATCTGCGCCGAGGTTTTGATGGCGATTCATCACAACCTGATGGCGAACTGTCCTTTAGAGACAATCGAAAAGATTTATTCCAGGCCGGAGGTCTTCGCACAGTGCCGTAACTGGCTCAGCGCGACATTCAAGGAGGCAAAGACGATTCCCGTCGCTTCGACCGCCAAGGCCGCACAGATGGCATCCGAGGAAAAAGGCACAGCGGCCATCGGCTCGGCAATCGCCGCGGAGCTGTACGGGCTGAAGATTGTCTGTGAGAATATCGAGGACATAACCAATAACATCACCCGGTTTTTCACTATCAGCAAGGAAGACTGCAGGCGCACGGGTGAGGACAAGACGGCGATATTGTTCAGCACCGCTCATAAGGCCGGTGCGCTGGCTGATGTGCTCGATGTATTCAAGCAGCACCAGATAAACCTGACGAATATCGAATCAAGGCCGAGCAAAAAACGCGAATGGGAATACTATTTCTTCATGGATTTTCTCGGGCACAGGAGCGACCAGAACGTTATTACAGGCCTCGAAGAAGCTCGCCAGCACTGTTTGCAATTATCGATACTGGGCAGCTTCCCAAGGGCAAAAGAAATGCTTTAGAAAATGGTTAATTGGTTAGTGGTTAATTAGTTAATTGGTGAGCCGCTGTTATGTCAATTAACCACTAACAAATTAACCAATTAACAAGATAAGGAGATACTGATGAGAAAGCCGTTTATCGCGGGCAACTGGAAGATGAATACCGACTCTCACAGCGGGCCAGCACTGGTCAAGGCCCTTGCTGCGGGGCTGGCTAATATTGATAGGGGCAAGGTTGACGTCGCGGTGATTCCGCCGTTTGTGTATCTGGCACAGGTTGTCAACGCAGCGAGGGCTTCAGGAATTTCTGTTGGCTCGCAGGATATATACTTCGAACAGAAGGGCGCCTTTACGGGTGAAATCAGCTCGAATATGATTAAAGACGTCGGCTGTAATTACTGCCTGTGCGGCCATTCGGAGCGACGTCACGTCATAGGCGAGGGCGACGAATTGATAAACAAAAAGGTTCATGCTGCTATAAACGGAGGGCTTTTACCGATACTATGTGTAGGCGAGCTGCTCGAAGAGCGCCAGGCCGGCAAAACCGAAGAGGTCGTCGAGCGGCACATAAGAAAAGGCATGGCGGGACTGAACGCTGAAAAGGCTGAGGCTGTGACATTAGCGTACGAGCCGGTCTGGGCAATCGGAACGGGCAAGACTGCAACTCCGCAACAGGCCCAGGAAGTGCACGCGATGATTAGAGGGCTGATTGCCGAGCTTTACGACAAGAGCTTTGCCGATGATATGCGGATTCAGTACGGCGGTTCGGTCAAGCCGGACAACGCAGCGGAGCTGATGCAAAAGGAAGATATAGACGGGCTGCTGGTAGGCGGCGCGAGCTTAAAGGCCGACGACTTCCTGGCCATAATAAAGGCGTCGATTCCGGCTTAGTTCGCCGGGCGATGTGTAATTGCCAAGTAAATTGTTGAGGAATTAAGGCTATGGATTTATTGCTTTTGAAAGTGTCCTTAGTAATGCACATTGTCTCCGTGTTGTGGGTGCTCTGTGCCGTAATCCTGGTACTGGTAGTGCTTATACAGAAAGGCAGGGGCGGCGGTCTCAGCGGAGCGTTCGGCGGAGGTATGGCCAGTGGAATCCTGGGGACCAAGACCGGTGATTTTCTTACCTGGGTCACCGTCAGCCTGGTCGGAGCATTTCTGCTGCTTACAATCACCATGGCCAAATTCTACAGGCCTACTGCGATAGGTACGATGATGGAAGAACCGGCCGTGCAGACTCAGCCCCTCGAACAGCCGGCGGAACTGCCGGATATGAGCCCCGAACCTGTCGGGGAGCCGAACCAGGGCTGATTAAACAAATAGGCAGGCTGATATTAGCGTAATTCCTTTTGGCGGGACTTTTAGCAATGATTAACAGTATGACCGGATACGGCGACGCAGAGGGGCAGCTCGAGGGCGTTACTTACATCGTAGAGATTAAAGGCGTCAACAACCGGTACTTCAAGCCGAAGATAAAGCTGCCGGAGACGGTCGCTTTTCTCGAAGGGCAGGTCTATGAGCTGCTGCGACGAAACATCATGCGCGGCTCGGTCGATTATGTGCTCCGACTGAAGAACGCCTCGGCGGATATGCTCTTCGAAATAAACGTTAACGCACTGAAGGTCTACCTGAACAAGCTTAAAGAGGTGACTTCTTCGACCGGTGTAAATACTCCTATGGACGTCGGCGGACTTCTGTCGCTGCCGGGTATTCTCGAACCGATGTCGCCCGACGAGCAAAAATCCAAACGCGTCGAGCAGTTCGTAATTGAGCTCAGCAGCAAGGCAATCGAAGACTTCAGGCAGATGCGGCGAGCCGAGGGCGCAGAGCTGGAAGCGGACCTGGTCAAAAACTGCGCCGAAATAAAGCAGCATCTCGAAAAGATATGCCGCAGAAAAGATTCGGTCCTGCAGCAGTATCACGACAGACTCAGGTCACGCGTCGATGAGCTGATGTCAGGGGTGAATATCAAGCTCGACCCCGATACTCTTTCGCGTGAAATAGCGGTCTTCGCCGAGCGGTGTGATATATCCGAAGAGATTACGCGGCTCGAATCACACCTCAAGCAGTTCGAGGATAACTGCAAAACGGATGGTCAGGCAGGACGAAGACTGGACTTCCTCGGGCAGGAGATGCTCCGGGAAGCCAACACCATCGCCAGCAAGGCCGCTGACGTAGAAATCGCACACTGCGTTGTGGATATCAAGTGCTGCATCGACCGGCTCAAAGAACAGGTTCAAAACGTCGAATAGGCTATGAGCAATCAGCAGAACGGAAAACTCGTGATTATCAGCGGGCCCAGCGGCGTGGGCAAAAGTACTATTTCGCGGCGGCTCGTAAAAGACTACGCCAACGTCTGCCTGAGCATCTCGGCCACGACCCGGCCGAAAGCGGAAGCGGAAGTTGACGGACGCGATTATTACTTCATCGGTCCCGACGAATTCAAAAAGCGCATCGGGCAGGGATTGTTTCTCGAACACGCCGAGGTCTTCGGATATATGTACGGTACGCTGAAAGACAAGGTCGACCAGACCCTGGCCGAGGGCAAAACCGTCATTCTCGAAATCGACGTCCAGGGCGCACGGCAGGTAAAAGAGAAGTACCCCGACGCGAAGATGGTATTTATTCTGCCGCCTACCCACAGGGACCTCATCGAGCGAATGAACGGCAGGGGAAGAGACGACGCCGAAGCCGCTAAAATCAGGCTGGAAGACGCAGATAGTGAAATTGCCGCTGCGTGGCGGCATTACAATAATATGGTCATAAACGACGACCTCGCTACGGCAGTGAGTGAAGTCGCACAGATTGCCGGATTAACTAAGGAAAACAAGTAATGATAGAAGAACTCAAGAGCACGGAGATTGTCAATAAGGTCGGCGGCAGGTTCAAGCTTACCGCACTTATCCAGAGACGGCTGCAGGAGCTGCTGGCCGGGGCACGTCCTTTGATTGACCGCACCGAGGACATGACGCAGATGGAAATCGTCATCCAGGAAATCCTCCAGGACAAAATCGCCATCGACGACCATAGCGGCCTGATTGAGAGTCACCCGGGCCAGTAAAGGAAATCAAATGGCCGAATCGGCAAAACAGTTCGACGGAGTAAACGTGCTGCTCGGAGTAACCGGAGGCGTCGCGGCTTACAAGGCTGTCGTACTGGCGAGCAACCTGACCGCCGCCGGTGCAGTGGTTAAGACCGTCATGACCGCAAACGCCTGCGAGTTTGTCAGGCCGAAGAGCTTCGAGGCCGTCACCGGTTCGCAGGTATTTACAAACCTGTGGTCCTGTCCGGAAGAATACAGAATCGGCCATATCAGCCTGGCTGACTGGGCCGGGGTAATTGTCGTGGCGCCGGCCACAGCGAACATCATAGCTAAAATCGCCAACGGCATCTGCGACGACTTACTCAGTACGGTGCTGTGCGCGGGCTTCAAGAAACCCGTATTGCTGGCCCCGGCGATGAACAATAACATGTGGGAAAACCCGGCTGTGCAGCGCAACGTCAAAGCCGTTCGCAATATGAATTTCGAAATGATTGGCCCGGCCGAAGGCAGACTCGCCTGCGGAACCGAGGCGACCGGGCGAATGTCAGAACCGCAGGACATCATAGACCGAATCGCTCAGCTGGTTTGAAACCAGTGCCGGGCGTTAGTCGAGGCAATCAGTGTCTAAATTGAGAAAGAAACATTTCCTTATTACAGCCGGCGGCACCCGCGAATATATCGACCCTGTCCGCTTTATCTCGAATGCGAGCAGCGGCAAAACGGCTTACGCCCTGGTATCGGCCGCACAAGCCGCAGGGCATAACGTGACGCTTATCAGCGCATCGGACCTTCAGCCTCCGGTCGGAGTCGAATTTGTCGCAGTCGATTCGGCTGCGGATACGTTTACGGCCGTGAAAAAGTTTTTCGCAAAATGCGATTGCCTCATAATGGCAGCGGCCGTTGCAGATTACACCCCTGCCCGGCTGCGCAAAACAAAAATCAAAAAATCAACGAGCGACCTGTCCCTGAAATTAAAACCCACTGCCGACATCCTCAGTTGGGTAGGCAGGCACAAGGGTAAAGGTCAGTATGTCGTTGGTTTTGCGCTCGAAGATAAGAACCTGCGTGCGAACGCCGAGAAGAAACTCGCGACAAAGAATCTCGATATGATTATCGCCAACAGACCCGAATCAATCGCCTCTGACCGAACGACGGTCCAGGTAAAAACCCGCCGCAGTAACTGGCTCAAGCTGCCCGCCGGGGCCAAGACGGATATTGCCCGCAGGATTGTCGGACTTATCAACAAAGCAGCTTTCGGCAAATAATAGTCAGCGCTTTTGCAGCCGGCCTTGTCATTTCTTATACTTTAATCGCCATAGAAGTATCTCATCCACATTCAGCACAGGGTCTATCGGTGTATCAGCCATGAACAGACGACAAATAAAAACCCATATCAGACAACTTAAAGGCCAGCTTAAGGCCACAAACAGGGCAACCAATGCCAGGCTGTTAAAGCTCACGCTGGTAATGGTTATACTGCTGCTGGCCACGGCCATCATCTACGGCAAGATTCAGCTTTGACAGTGGCACAGGCCAACAAAGCTGCCGGTTAGTCTGCGCAAAAGGAAAGCGGCCTTGCACCACCCCTTTACAAGGCCGCCCAAATTACAAATCAAACCGCCATACAGGCCGGAATTACTACGTACTATTTGCTCTACGGAGTACCGTTATATTCGTTAACCAGAAAAGCATCATCTTCGTTTGCCGGACCAAGCTTGCCATACCCAATCTTCGCTTTGCTCAGAATAGTCCTGCAATTCTGCTGACCCCATTCTTTGTCCCCTTTTTCCATAGCGTTAGGGGCGTTTTGCCAACATATCCAGATATAGTCGTTCTCTATGCCGCAGTTAGGGGTCTTTTCGAACTCAACGTGGGTATCAACATAAAGGACATTCTGCCCGTCGCGCTGATGGGCGGCGGCATTTCTTACATGGTCTCCGTCGTAGAACCCGGTTTTATTGTCCCAGCTGGACCACGAATCCTCCGTGTTGTAACGGTCGACGTAGACCTCAGCGGCGTTCCTGTCAATATAAGGATTCCTGTCGGCCCCCAGGGGACTTGCCGAACTGCTGGCGCTGGTCAAAGCATAACTAACCAAAGTTTTGCTCTGGTTAGTGTGGCTGAACGGCATATGATACGAGTAGCTTACATATTCGCCGGGCCACAGGGTACCATTGCTACCGTCGCCGAAATCCCAGACATCAGCCAAATTGGTGGCCTCCGTGCTTGTCGAATCCGACAACTTGAAAACGGCAGAGCCTATGTCTCCTTTGCAGATAAATATCTTCGGTGTTCCGTCGGTGTACTTGATTAGCAAGTAAAAGCACGAGGTAATAGTCGCCGGCGCTTCCACGGGTGCGCCAAAAGCCTTCGGCTCGGGGTTCTCATCGCCCACCTGCAGATAGTCCCAGACCGCTATCTTGCCCTTGGTGCTAAAGGCCCAGCGGCTTTTTCTGCCGCCGGCCCGCGGGAAATCCTCGTCGTTGTCGTTGGAATAGACAGTCATCGATTTGCCGATGGCTGACAGGTTGGTACCGCACATAATACGCTGCGCCAAGCGCCTGACCTGCGCAAGGGCGGGCATCAGAATGCCCATCAACAGCGCTATGATCGCGATAACGACCAAGAGCTCCACTAATGTAAAACCTTTTCGTTTCATCTTGATTGTCTCCTAAATACTTTCGAAGAAACCCGCTTCTTGCAGTCGTTTCTGGGCACGAAAAATTTTTAAAAATGACTGCTGTTAACCGCCGAACCGGACGCCTGAATCTTACGGATCTCTTCTGCTAATAGATTCTTCGCCCAAAAACGCCTATTTAAGACGTCGCCCGGACTTACCGGCAGCGATATTTCTCATGGAAAATTGCACATTCACCGATGCACGAAAAAACCCTATGCTTTTGTCATCGGCAGGCAGGCTTGAGATATGAAACCTTGAAGAAATATTATGATGGCTAACTGATATATATAACAAACTCGGCATCAGCCATACCTGTCAGTATTACTCTAACACAACCCCAACCCCATTGTCAACAAAATTTCGAATTATTTCTCGGTCCTTCTTGAAAAAAAAGGCCCTGTCTATAATACTGTTTAATTCGTATAATCCTGTAATATAAGGGCTTAAAGGGCAATTAATGACCGAGATTAGCTTCGCCAAGGCAAAAAAATTGCTGCAAAACCACCGGCAGGTGCTCCTGCTGAGATTCTGGGACCAATTAGACGCCCGGCAGCAACAGGGCCTGCTGGCCCAGATTACACAGCTCGATTTGCTCCAAATCGACACATGGATCGCCGATATCGTGCTAAAACCCGCTTCTTCCGGCATCAGGGACGGTTTCGAGCCTGCCCCTTATCACCGGGCCGGGCCTGCAAACCAACAGCACCAACGGCTATATACAAAAGCGATTGAGCTCGGCAAAGAAGCAATCCGCCGAGGCAGGGTCGCCGCTTTTATCGTAGCGGGCGGTCAGGGGACCCGGCTGAGTTTTGACGGACCTAAAGGCGATTTCCCCATCAGCCCCGTAAAGAACAAGACACTGTTTAGGCTTTTTGCCGAACAAATTGCAGCAGTTTCAAAGAAATACGCGCTCGAGATGCCCTGGTACATCATGACAAGCCCTCTCAATTACCAGGTAACTTGTGAATTATTCGAAGAAAACGACTACTACGGCCTTGCACCGGCAAACGTCTTCATATTTCAGCAGGGCACTTTGCCCAACTTCAGTCCCGACGGCAAAATCCTGCTCGCCGACAAGGCGACAATCGCCTGTTCGCCCGACGGGCACGGCGGAAGTCTAAAGGCCCTGTATAAAAGCGGCGCTATAGATGATATGAAAAAACGCGGCGTCGAATACATCAGCTACTTCCAGGTCGATAACCCGCTTATAAATATATTCGACCCGCTGTTTGTCGGGCTGCACGTGCTCGACGAATCCGAAATGTCTTCGAAGGCACTGCGCAAGACAGGCCCCGAGGAAAAGGTAGGCAACTTCTGTCTTATCGACGGCAAAGTGACCGTCATCGAATACAGTGACCTTACTGACGAGCTTGCGCATAAAAAGAAACCTGACGGCTCGTATATATTCGAGCTGGGCAGTATTGCAATTCACATGATAAGTACTGATTTCGTCGAGAGGCTCAACGCCGAGGGCTTAGCCCTGCCGCTGCACCGGGCCGTCAAGGAAATTACCAATATTGATGATGACGGAAACCTTGTAGAGTCCAAAGGCATCAAACTGGAGACCTTTGTGTTCGACGCCCTGCCGCTTGCAAAAAACTCCATGATTCTGGAAACACTTCGCGACGAGGAATTCGCGCCGGTTAAAAACGCGACGGGAACAGACAGCGCCGAATCGGCGCGGCGAATGATGGTCGAACGATGGGCGGGCTGGCTCGAAGAGGCGGGCGTGACGGTGCCGCGAAAGGCCGACGGCTCGGTCGATGCAAAAATCGAAATAGCTCACAGCTTCGCTTTGGAGCGAGACGACCTTAAAAACAAGCTGAGCGAAATACCCAAAATAAAACCGGGCCGGGAAATTTACCTGCAATGAGCAAAAAAGAACTGAGCAATTACCAGCAGGACGTAGTGAATAACTACTACGCGAACCTTGACGCGATATGTCTGCAGAGGCTCGGCGAACTGGTGACGGAGCTTTACCTGGCCGAAAGCGACGCAAAGAAACAACGACTATGGCAGCGTGTTCACAAGACTATGCTGAACCTGAAAATCTTCCCCGCCATAATCGACCACATCATGCAAAAGCAGGACGTCCAAATCCTCGCCAAAAACCTGAACGACTGGCAAAAACCAAAAAAACGAAAGTAGTAACTGCAGGCAAAACTCTACGATGGCAACAGCGCCGGTTAATCAGCGATACAGTCAGCCTGTATGTTCTTCAAGCAACTGACGCAAGTACTTGTTTTCACGGCGTGTCGCTTCGAGGTCAAAGACTTGATACTTGATACAAATCCGCAGATAGTCCAGGGATTCCTGCAGCCTGTCGACGCTTTTCTGGAGCTTTTTGTGACTGTCCTGTGCCTGCCTGGCCAGCTCTGCAAGCTTGTTGTACTTCGGGTCGGGACAGGCCCCGAATTCAGCCACCAGCTCCTGAAGTTTCCTCTCAAGGTTAAACTCTTCCATCGCCCATTCCCCTTCCATCTTCATCGCCGTGTTGCATACCGCCTCGGCCCAGACGCCTTGCGAAGCCGGTACGATAAACAGTGCAAAAACCGTACCATCCACAACGTAAGTTCCTCCAAAACCGCGGCCTTGCGCAACACGGCCAATTATGGACTTCCAGGGTCGTAATGTGTAATGTTCGTATGGACCGTTACGAAACGGCACGATGTGCAAAATATAATGATTAAACCTGTGCGTTGATGAATATAAACATCCGCAGTTTAGTCATTCGGCCGACAATCGCCTAAAAACAGCAGCACAGCCGAATTACAAGGCGTGTTGTTATTTGTAAACACGCGCGTTGCTCAAATACGCCTTTAGCCTCTATATCAGGGCCCCAAACAGGGATTTTTTGCCCGGCAAAGCCAAACTACACCGTGTCCGATTTTGACAATTAATGCAATTGGTACTATAATATTACTGCAGGTCCATTGGACATTTTGAAAGGGAGTATATATGGCCTTTTCCAAAGACTCCGGCTCACCGTATCTGAAGTGGTATCTCGTCATCATCTACCTGGCGGTGCCCGCCATCATTCTGCTTGCGTTTTTCAGCGACTTTTTCGAGACCGAAAAGCCCGGCCAGATTCCACAAGTGGTCTGGCTGTCTGGGGGCATACTGCTGCTGTTTGCGATAATCCTGACACTGGCAAAAACGATTAAGCTGTCGGGCCAACTCGAAGAGAATATCGACAAGCTCGAAAGACTCGCCGAAGCCCAGGAAAAAAACCGTGCGACGCTGGAACAAATCACACAGAGCCTGCGCCTGAGTGACCCGGCAAAAGCTATTGTTTACCGCGACGCCGACGCTGCGGCAATTCGGGAAGCCGTTTTCAATAAGCTTCAAAATAAGGAGTCGGACGAGGCCGGCAGGCTCATCGATGAATTGGCGGCCACGGGTCGGTATAAAGAGCTTGTCAAGCAGCTCCGCGCCGAAGCCGAGAGCTTTCTCGGCTCCGACGACCAGGAAAAAGAGGACCAGCTTATTGCAAATATCGAGAACCTGTTTGGTGAGTACCAGTGGGGCAAGGCATCGACGCAGATTGAAAATCTAATAGCGGCTTTTCCAAAATCCGAGCGGGCAAAGCAGATGCGTCAGAAGCTGATTGACCGCAAGGAGGACCGCAAAAAGGTGCTGCTCAATCTATGGGACGACGCAGTAAAACGCCAGGCCACGGAACGCAGCCTGGAGATATTGCGAGAGCTGGATATGTACCTGACACCGAACGAAGGGCTGGCGCTGCAGGAGGCTGCGCGAGATGTTTTCAGAAACAAGCTGCATAATATAGGAGTTCAGTTCTCGATTGCCGTTTCGGGCAGGCAGTGGCAAAAGGCCCTCGACGTAGGCCAGCAAATTGTCCGCGATTTTCCCAACAGTCGCATGGCCCAGGAAATCCGCGAGCGGCTCGAGGTCCTCAAGCAGCGCGTCCGCGAAACTGGGAAGTAGTCGCCTGCGACGGATAAAAATACGGGCATAAAAAAAACCGCCGTCTGAATACGACGGCGGTTTTTCATATTCACTTCAAAATTGTAAATCAATGCAGCTCGAACAGTGATTGTGTTTTAATCATCGAGACCTGGTCCGGATAAGCCGCGAAAGAATGGATATGCAGCTCACCTCTGCGTGCCTCGAAGTCGATATAACAGAACGGCTCGAGGCCGCTGACCCTCATTTCCGGGAAATTGAAGAATATGCCGCGATTGCGGGCGAAACGTTCCAGGTCAATATGGCTTTGCCGGTACAGATTCGGGCTCATCCGCTCAATCTGAAAATCGGTCATGTAACTCATCCCCCGGCTCAGCGTGCACTTGTGTGAGCGCGGGCCGCGAAACTGGAACCGCTCGACCAGACCGCGCTGCGGCAGCATCTGGCCCGGACCGCTGACCACTTCGCTCAGGCAGATATCCTCGGCGAATACACTGACGACATGCGTGCAGCCGGTTACCCATATGAGCGCTTCGTACTTGTCGGTCTTCAGCTCTCGCTTGGCGTAGATGTTGAACAGCTCCGGATGCAAAGGCCTCTGGAAAAGATGAAAGGTCAATTCGTCGATTGCAACGTTAATCTGTGGTGATTCCATATACAACCCCGAAGGAAATTACATCATCGTTACAGACGTATTATACACAATATAAGTGCAGAATTTCAAGTCATTTATCAGTACTGATAACGCGGTTTGGTTGCTTTATAGGACCATTATCTTGCAAATACAGCTTTGCAAAAGACTAACGCAGCAGAAGTTTTTTTGCAAAAATTGATGGAGTGTAAAGATTTTAACGTACTATTGCTGACTGAAGAAAACGGCGTTAATCACCGTCGCAAGAATGTCGTAGAAGCCGTGTGTTCCGGCGGTGATTCCGAAACCTCGAATTGCAAAAATGGTGGCAAAATAAATCCCGGCAACCGCCCGGAAAATAAAGACCGGCCAGGCAAAAGGCGCCGCCGGGGAAAACTGCCCGTCAAGAAAAACGAGGTGATGGTGCGCACTGAACAGGGCCGCTGAGACCAGGACCGACAGAATTATCGCATTGTTGTGGCCGATTCTCGCCAGGTCCTGAAAAACAATCATCAAAAGACATATCAGAATCAGTCGAAAGATAAGCTCTTCATAAATACCGGCCCCTACCCCAGTCACCACATCGGCAAGCAGTGAGCGGCTTACAAGGGCGTCGGCGCCGCCCTGCAAAAAGACGGCGGCATTTGTCGCCGGGCCCGAGCTGTTCAAAAATAAGCTCAGCACCAGCAGCGGGACCGCAAGCAGGATACACTCAAGCGCCATCGGCAAAACATCGGTAATGACAACGCTCCATCCCTTGCGGCTGGTCACCTGCAGCCAGATAAGAATCACCACAACCACCAGAGGCGGAGCGACCCAGGCAAACTTGCCCCCAAGGCCGATATACTCGAGTGCCCGCTGCAGCCAGACAAACGCCACAACACGAACCTGTGACTTGTCGAGAACATCGGTGTTGATGAAGATTGTGCCCAGCTCGTAAAGGACAATAAACGGAACCAGGAACACAAGGGCGTAAATCGGCCTGCTGGTGCGCTCGAGATACGAATCCCTGGTGAAATTTAGAAGTTGACCGGAACCGAACTTGCTTTTATCTTCCTTGACCAATGCCGTGTTTACTCCGTTAATGCAAAAGTGCCTGATGATGAGAGTTTAGTTTATCGGGGCCGGATTGACAACAATTAACACGGCAAAACACGGACAGCTATTATGTCAACGAGCGAAAAACTGACCGAAATATACGAGCTTCTCTTCGAGCGATTCGGGCCTCAGCACTGGTGGCCCTGCACCAGGCTCGGTACAGGGTGGCCGGGCGACAGTCAATTCGAAATCATAATCGGGGCCATACTGACCCAGAATACGAACTGGACCAACGTCGAAAAGGCAATTGCAAACCTGAAAAACGCGAACGCCCTTTCCGCACGAGTGCTTTATGAAATGAATCTCGAAGAACTTGCGGCCCTGATTAAGCCGGCGGGCTATTTCAATATAAAGACCAGGCGCCTGAAAAGTTTCCTCACGTGGCTCTTCGATGAATACGACGGCCGAATTGAAAACATCGAGCAATTATCGACAGCAAGGCTTCGCGAGGATCTGCTGAATATAAAAGGCATAGGCAACGAAACAGCCGATTCGATTTTATTGTACGCGTTCGAGCGTCCGATTTTCGTCGTTGACGCTTACACTGCGCGGGTAGTAATACGGCACGGCCTGTTAGAAGGCAGCTGTGATTACGAACAATTGCAGCAGCTTTTTCAATTCAGCCTGACCGAAGACGTTGCACTCTTCAATGAGTATCATGCGCTGCTGGTTCGAGTCGGCAAAGACTTTTGCAAGCCTAAAGCAAAGTGCAGCGGCTGCCCACTTGAAAATCTGCCCCACACCATTGAGACGGTTTGAAAATGTCTCAATACAATTATGCTCCTGCCGCAACTTTTTGCGCCGCTTCGATTCCGTCCGGCAGGTTCTGCTGCGGATAATGTCTCTGCATCGCCGCCGCTACGAGTCCGACGAACATCGGCTGAGGATTCAACGGCCTGCTCGTCAAACACGGGTGCGCCTGTGTCGCTATGAAAAAGGGGTGTTCGGGCAGTTCGAGTATCTGCATAATCGGCTGGTCGGGCGCCTTGCCGCTGAAGACAAGCCCGTGCGATTGTAGTGTCTCGATATAGCGCGGGTCGACTTCGTAACGGTGCCTGAACCGCATTCGGACGGTTTTGCTTTTGCCGAACAACTGCCATGCACGGGTGTTGGCTTTAATTTCGATGTCCCTGCCGCCCAAGCGCATATTGCCGCCGAGCCCTTCGATTTTCTTTTGTTCGGGCAGAATATCTATCACCGGCTCATTGCAGTTCGGCTCAATCTCGGTACTGTTGGCGCCCGCCAGACCGCAAACCTTCCTTGCAAATTCGAGCACCGCCATCTGAAAACCGTAACATATACCCAGATAAGGCAGGCCGTTCTCGCGAGCGTATCTGATACAGGCAATTTTACCATCCGTGCCGCGAGTGCCGAACCCGCCGGGAACGATTATGCCGTCAACGTCTTTTAGATTCTCAGCCGCGTTGCTGTCTGTAACGTCTGTCGTATCAATCCATTTTATATTGACCTCGCTGCCCATCGCGATTCCGGCATGCTCCAGTGAGTTGATAATCGAAGCGTAACTATCACGCACGGAAATATACTTGCCCGTGATGCCGATTGTGGTTTTGTATTCGAGCGAATCTATCTTATCGGTGAAGTCGCACCACTTCGCCCAGGCCTTGCGCTCATTTCGCAGGTTGATACGGTCTTCGATTTTCAACAACCGCAGCACTTCGAAATCGAGCCCTCTTTCCCGAAGCATGGCGGGTATCATATAGACACTCGCCGAATCCGGCACCGACACGACCCGCTCGAGAGGCACATTGCTATAGACGCTGATTTTCTGGCGTACCTTTTCCGTAACCGCCCTTGCCGCACGGCAGGCGATAATATGAGGCTGAACACCCAACTGCATCAACTGCTTTATCCCCAACTGAGCGGCTTTTGATTTCTGTTCGCCGAGTGTCTTCGGCTCGAGAATATAAGTAAGCGCAACGAAGCAGGTGCTGTCCGGCCCTTCTTCATAGGCCAATTCTCGCATTGCTTCTATGAAGTATGCGTTTTCCAAATCGCCGACCGTGCCGCCGATTTCGACGAACACAATATCAGCGTCCGAGTCCATCGCCAATTGACGCAGCTTGAGCTTCACTTCGCCGGTAACGTGCGGAATCATCTGCACGTCTCTGCCGAGATAATCGCCGTGCCGCTCCTTATGAAGTATCGAACTGAATATCTGTCCGCTGGTCGTGAAATTCGCTTTGCTTAGGTTCTGGTCGAGCATCCGCTCGTATGTGCCCAGGTCCATATCGCATTCCATCCCGTCGTCGAGCACGAAGACCTCGCCGTGACGGAACGGATTGAGCGTGCCGGAATCGACGTTGAGATAGCCTTCCAGTTTTATAGGCGCGACTTTCAGACCTTTGTCCTGCATCAGCAAAGCCAGGCACGATGAGAATATCCCCTTGCCCAGTCCGCTCATCACCGTACCGAGCACAAAGACGTATTTCGTTTTGCCTTTGCGATAGCCTTTCGGCACCGGCGAGAAAAATTCGCTTTCCGTACTCGTATCACTAACCGACGCAAGTAAATCGTTATCTTTGCTCATAACATTCCTTATTTAGCCACAGAGATTTTTAAAGTTACAAATTGCCCAGATTGCCCATACGGTATAAGTTTGGGTTTGAATTGGGTCCGTTTTTTGGCGAAATAGCCGTTTGGGGGCCAGAAACCAGCGAAAATTGGGTTCGTTTTGGGTTCGTTTTGAGGAATTACAAAATTGTAATATGCCCGTAACCTTTTTATATAAAAGAGGATACAGCAATTTACTTGTCCGTAAAATTGGGTTCGTTTTGCATAAAAAGGTGTAATTTATCCGCGGATTACGCGGATTAGCGCGGATTTTATGACAATTGATTAAATATCTAAACGCGGAGAAATTTAAGTTCATAGTTTTAGAAGTTACGGTCATCTTTAACTTGCCTAAGTTTACATTTTATCAAACAACGCCGGTATTATACCATATTTATAACAAAAGTCAAGCAAAAACCGTGATTTTTTCGCAAATAACGCCGATTCGTTAAAAAACAAACCACGAATACCTATGGTACAGGTTAACACGAATTACTCGAATTATTTCTAACCACAGATTGACACAGATTATCACTGATTAAAAGTAATTCATTAAAGATCAACGACTAACGGATAACGACTAAATTAAACACGAATAAACACTAACTAATTTTTTGCCACAGAGACCACAGAGATTTTTTTCAGACACTGATTTACACGGATTAACACCGATTATTAACAACGTATTCCACGAATTAACACGAATTATCTTTGCCACGGATACAATCTACTCATAGCTCCAAATAATTTCTCAGTAGTTTCAAACAATCCATGTTTTTCAACTCTACCCTATCAGGAAACTTACTTCCACATTCAGGGTCGCTTTGTAAACCCTGAATTATCCTGTTGCGAATATCATTAATTTCTTTATCTACAAATCCACAGGCCGTCCCATATATATCACATGAACAAGAGATTAATTCAGGAAATTTTATAATTTCAATATTTTCTGGTGCATAACCGAAACCAAGAACATAAATTCGCTCGGCCTCATTAAGTGTTAATTGAATATCTTCAAAATCGCTATTTTCTTGCCTTTCATATATAGTCATAATATTGCCAGAAATGGTACTAATTAATCTCTCTGTAAAATGAGTTGAATAAGGGACCCCATTTCGGCCATCCTGCCAGTCTAATGGAGCAACTTTTCCGTATACATGAATTACTTCAAGTGATTCTATTTCTTGAGCTATCTTACTTGGCGGAACATTAGTAAAAGAGTTTCGCAAGCTTTCATAAAGATAATGCTCTAGTGACCTGTCATAATTGAAAGTAATAAACGATACTTTATTTTTTGAAAATGCTGATAATCTCTTTTGATCTACTATCCCTGCGGTTAGTTGATTAAAAAGAAAAGAATACCAATCTTGCCCTTTAATGGCTCGCTCATTGAAATGGCTTTCTCGTTCCGTATCGAGAATAATAAATGAAATTATATACTTTCCAGTTTCCACTAAGTTCGGATTTCTGGCCAAAAATAAATCTATTGATAGGGTACTTGAGTTGAAAAAGGTATCAGCAAAATGTTTGATTGATAGAAGTTTACTATCTCTGTATCCCTTATCTGTGTATTGACTTAAATAGTCCTCGTATCTTTTAGGGAAATCAAGACATATATATTTTCTTAGTTCGGCGCCCGAAGGATAACCATAAGGGCAACTCGCTCCGGCTCCAAGAACAAAAACTGTTTTTTTATCTATCAATCTCTGTGCTTTCTGTGGTTATAATATAAGTTATTATTTTTCTGTAGCTGACTTATATCTTTGTACGAATGCGCCATATTGTTCTTTCGTGTCGATACCGTCGCGGGTGTATTTGACTTTTGTCACTAATATCGAATAGCCGTTTTCGATTGCACGTAGCTGTTCGAGTTTTTCTATTTGTTCGAGTCTGCCCTGCGGCAGTTTCGTAAATTCCAAAAGAAAGTCTTTACGATACGCATAGATTCCCAAATGTCGCAGATATTGTTTCGCCGAACCAGTTCCGCCGGATTGACGGTCATAAGGGATTACAGAACGGGAAAAGTAGATTGCCCTTGCGGGCGCGTCGCTCGTCGCTCGGCCCTCGGCCCTCGTAATGACTTTTACGATGTTAGGGTCGGTGATTTGTTTTTCAGATTCAAATTCTGCGGCAAGGGTAGCCATCAGCGCTTCGGGATTATCGAGCAAAAGCCGGGCAACGGTGTCGATATTGGCAGGGTCGATTTCCGGTTCGTCGGCCTGTAGGTTTACAACAATATCAAAGTCGATGGCTTTAACAGCTTCGGCGATTCGGTCGGTGCCGCTTTTGTGGTCGAGGCTGGTCATTACGCACTCGGCGCCGAAGCTTTTCGCCGCTTCGAGGACCGCCTTGTGGTCGGCAGCTATCAGGACGGAATCGGGCAGCTTGGCCTTGCAGGCCTGTTCGTATGTGTGCTGAATAAGAAATTTGCCGGTGTCTTTGGCGAGAACTTTATTGGCGAATCTCGTGGATTCGTAACGAGCGGGTATGCATACGATTACTTTCACGAATCCGTATCTCCTTGCCGGTAAGCCTTGTAAAAGCGCGGCGTTTAAGGATTCAGGGACCGGGCTCCTCGGCCGTGAAACCTTGCCGAAGCCCTAAGTCCAACAGGACACGTATAATAGGGGCAATCAAATCTGCTGTCAACTATTTTCGGATTTTTACTTTATTCGACGCAAACGAGTATTAATAATCCTCCCCTCGTGCGACTTTGTAGGCGCAGAACACCCCCAGAGGAAACCACACAATATCCTGGCACGACAGGGACCAGAACCATGCCCATATAAAACCCATCGTCTTGCCGGCTTCGCTTTCCATAAAGGCATGTACGTATTTCCGGCTGACCTTGCCGTATTGAGCCTTGGCAACCTCCTTCTTTTTCTGGTTGTCCCAATTGTCCAGAGCGTCACGAATTTTTGTCTTTGCCTGCTCTATCTGCTCGGCCTTTTCCGGGTCTTTCCTGCCGGTCGTACGTTCTGCCATGATATCATCAACCAGTTCCTCTTCGATTTGACCCTCCTCAGCCAGCTGCATCGCCGCTATGACGAACATCAAATCGTCATTTTTAATCATGTCTTCATAAAACTCCTCCTGCATCGGGCTGTTCTCGAACGCCTTGCCTAACTGGTCGGCGCCCTCGCTGAAAAACTCCTTCATCTGCGGCATCGCTACATACCTGGCGATAAGCGTCTTGCCGTTGAGAATACCCATAAAGCCAATCACTCCCGCCAGGATGCCGACGCCAACACTGCGATTCTGCGTGCACAGATAAAAACCCGCCCCGGCCAGGCAGCAAACCACCACCGCCATAAAGCTCATCCAGCCTATGCCGATGAACCTTGCTGCAACGCACCAGACGATACCGCCGACGGCTGCAAAAACTATCGAAACCAGTATCGCCAACACTATATTACTCTTGCCGGTAGTATCGTCGCTTTGAGCTTCACATGGTGCCTGTTTTGAGCTGTCAGATGCGCCTGCGGTCAGACTTTGCCCGCACAGAGTGCAGAACTTCCGACCCGCGGAATGAACGGCACCGCATGATGAGCACCTGACGCTGCCGCTGGTGTTTTCGACAGTGGGCTGAAATTTCAAAGAGCCTTCCTGCTGCACCGGCGGCGGGGTCTTTTCTGCCTGCTCAGGAAAATCACCTGTCCCCGCATACGACTCAAGCAGCTCATCCGATATGGTGCTGCCTGTGGAAGACGCACGCAGAATCTTCTCATCCGTTAACCGAGGCACTGCTATCGGTACGCCGCATTTTGGGCATTTGACCTGCCGGCCGGCATGTTTCTGTGAGACCTTTAATTTCCGCTTACAGCCGCTGCATTCGAATCGTATGACCCCTTTGTCCGTTACATCGTTTTGTTCGCTCGCCGTCGGCACCACGATAATCTGCTTGCATTTGGCGCATCGGACCTGCTTGCCGGCATACTGCTGCGGCAGGCCGATTTTCTGGTCGCAATGGGGGCAATGAAACTTGAGCATCCGCAGTTCTCTTCCTTCCCGTCACTTTGGCTAATTGCAGCCAGACTCCGCCGTCGGTGCTTCAATTTATTGTATCACTTTTTTAACAGGCAATAAAGTAATTTTTGTATATGCCTTCACTGCGAGTATGAGCAGGAGCCGACCGCAAAGCAGCTTCGCGAAATGTTCAATCAACAAGCCGAAGTCCCCTCTCGGCGGCGTATTTGCGAACGCTGCCGATTTCTTCGGTGGTGGGTCTGCGGTTTATTAAGGTATGCTCACCGGCTTTATAGCAGGGCCGGTACTGGTCCATAACATTGATAGCTGTATTAGCCGAGACGTGCTCAGCCAGAAAGTCGATAATCTCTAAACTGCCCGCCTGGTCATTAGGCAGCACCAGGTGTCGCACGAGCAGTCCGCGTTTAGCAAGGCCGTCCTTAATCTGCAAATCGCCGACCTGCCTATGCATCTCAATTACCGCTTCGCGGCTGACCCGTGGATAATTGCCCGCGCCGGAAAGCTCCAGTGATACGGCCGATTCAGCGTACTTAACATCCGGCATATATATGTCAATGAATCCTTCGAGCAGCCGCAGTGTTTCAGCCGAATCGTATCCGCCACAGTTATAGACTATGGGTAACTTCAGGTCTTCCCTGCGCGCCAGCTCTATAGCAGCCGCGCATACCGCCGAGACGTGCGACGGCGTGACCAGGTTTATATTGACGCAGCCCATTTTCTGCAAATTCAGCATCGTCCTGGCCAGGTCTTTGATGCCTACTCTGCATCCGCCTCTGTGATGGCTGATTTCGTAGTTCTGGCAAAACACGCAGCCGAGGTTGCATCCCGAAAAGAATATCGCCCCCGAACCGCCCGGGCCTGCCGTCTCGTCTCGCGACGAGAGTCGCGGAGGCGGGCCGACCAATACGGATTCTTCTCCGAAGTGCGGGCCTACGGAACTTATCAGCGGCTCGGCGCCGATTCCGCAATAGCCAAGTTCTCCGTCGAGGCGGTTGACCCTGCAGTTGCGCATACAGAGAATGCACGGGTTCATCATCGACCACAGCTTCTGCACGGCCGTGCTGCATTGCTCAATTTCCGCCGGTAAACCAGTCATCATCACTTGTCTCAATCAGGTCCCGGTCAACACGTCAGGCGTTATCATCCATTCAATTTGCCAGCCGGTATCCTTATCATAATTCAAACACGCTATGCCGCCCTGTCTGAAGCGTACCGTGTTTGCGTTCTCGCTGCCGCTGAGCAGCTCCGACGCCAGCCTGCCAAGAAACGGCATGTGCCCGACAACCATTACATCAGCCGATACCTTCGACAACTCCTGCTCCAGGCCGGTAATCTCGTCATTCGGATTGATGTCATCCCGTTCGCTGATGCCTTTTCTTGCCTTTATCACCCCTGCAAGGATTTGGGCCGTTTGCACCGCCCGGCTTTTCCTGCTGTGCCACAGGTAATCCACTGTAATTTTCAGCGGCTCAGCGAAGTCGGCGACTCGCGCTACATCGGTCCGGCCTTGGTTGCTCAACGGCCGGTCGGGGTTTTCATCCTTCGAAACTGCGTTACCGTGCTGAACGAGGTACAATTTCATTTCGTGCCTCTTTTGCTTCCTAAAAGGTCCGCCCATCGCCCTTATTATACTATGAGCATCGCATCTCCATACGAATAAAATCGGTAGCGGTTCTGGACTGCGTGCCGATAGGCAGTAAATATGTTGTCCAGACCGGCAAAGGCGGCGACCAGGGCCAAGAGCGTCGAGCGAGGCAGATGGAAATTAGTTATCATCGCATCGACAATCTTAAAGTCATAACCCGGCATTATGAAAAGTTTTGTTTCGCCGCCGCCGGGTTTGACCTGCCCGTTTTCAGCTACGCTCTCGAGTACCCTGACGCTGGTCGTGCCGACTGCAATAATTTCCCCGCCTGTCTTTTTGGCTGTGTTGATTATGTCCGCATTTTGCTTATCGATTACGAATCTCTCGGAATGCATCCTGTGCTCTTCGAGTATTTCAGTAGTAACCGGTTTAAATGTTCCGGCGCCGACGTGCAGTGTTACCGAGGCGAAGTAAACACCTTTATCCTTTATCCGGTCAATTAGTTCATCCGTAAAATGCAGCCCGGCCGTAGGCGCAGCAACGGCGCCATCGGAGCTTGCATAGACAGTTTGATATCTCCGGCGGTCAAGCTCATCCTGGCTGAGGTCGCTGTCTCTTTTTATATAAGGCGGCAGCGGCGCAAATCCGATTCGCCCGAGTACGGTCTGTAAATCATCATCACTTTCTATCTGCAGGGTACATTCGCTGCCTTCGGGTTTTTCCAGCAGTTGGGCCCGGCAGTAATCTGCGCCGGTTTTGTCTTTGATACGGATTTTTTCACCGATTTTAATCCTGCCTGCGCCCCTGAGCATAACCTGCCAGAGGCCCGGTGTTCGTTCGTGGAGGAACAGGCCTTCGAGTTTTCCTCCTGTGTCTCTGTGCGCAAAGAACCTTGCAGGCAGGACCTTCGTGTCATTAATGACAAGGCAATCGCCTTTTGAAAGGTATCGGCCAATACAACTGAATTTGCTGTCTGTCAGGGCGCCGTCTGTCCTTTTGAGGACCAGCAGTCTCGATTCGCTGCGTACAGCACTGGGTTGCTGGGCAATCAGGGCGGCAGGTAAATCGTAATCGAGTCTGTCCGTTCGCATATTGAAGCCTTTCGGCAGGCTACCAGTACTATAAAAACAACAGGCAAATCACCCCTGACAGGTTCCGACACACCGAAGTTATCAGACCAGTCGCCAAAAACCAAAAATTTTTTTCGTGAGTTGCGCTTTGCAAAAGAGCTTTTGAAAATTCAGGCCGAAGCCGACCCTCGCTGAAACCGATTTGCACAATGTTGAACAATATCCAGGACCTTAGGAGTTATAAAAATGGTCTCGCGTGATAATTTCGAGCAAGCCGCCAGCGCAATAGCCCAACTCAACAGAGACCAGCTCACATCCAACATTAAGAATTTCCAGGGCCGGTTCAAGCTCGATTTCAGCGCAAACTACCTTGCCAATCAGAGTGATGACCGCCTCCGCCATATCCTGCTGGCCGCGGTAATGACCAAAAAGCACAACTAACAGGCTAAATAGCTGAACTGTCATCCATTCAGCCACTTTGCTACTTGTTTGGTAAACTCTTTACCCTCCGCAAGCAAATCTTCTGCATCCTCGTTTGAGATAACGCAGGTGTATTCGTACTCTCCAATCTGGCGCTTCTCGAAAGCCGCGTTCAGTTGTTTGCCCATCTGTTTAGGAAAAATGCCGGTCTTTATGAAATGCTCCCCGAATGCTGAAATAACACCTTTATGGGACGAAAAGGTCAGGCCCTGTTTTAATAGAGCAGCCTCGGCGCAATAAAACATTGCGTAATATGTTCGAGAGGCAGAAGAGTCATAATCGCCGTCTTTAATCAGCAATTCAGCACTTTTGAGATACCGTCTCGCTTTTTCAACTAAATCCTTTTGCTCATTCATACCGGCACGCCTTCCTTGCGCAGATTTATAATAAGCGGGCTGTTGATATGCTCGTATTTTTGCTGCGATACAGGGTAAACCGAAAGCAGCACACCGTGTTCGAGGTTCATATCTGTGATGATATCTATCATCCGGTCAATCTCTTTGCAAGGCTCGACGTCGCCGTTGAGGACAACCGCTACGTCGATATCCGAATCGTCCGCAGCTTCGTTCCTCGCCCAGGAACCGTACAGAACTATCGCCTTTAGACGCTCAGCGTAAAGCTCCTGTATATCGCTTTTGAAATCCTGTAGTATCTCATCAATTTGCATTTTCACACGCTTCCCAAGAATTTTACCAATTCAATACTGCCGGTATCGGCAGAGATACCAATAGCTATGTACTTTCTATCTGGAGAAATAATTTTTCTGCCGCATCATAATATTTTGAATTATAAATATCAATGTCTGAATCCTGATTCAGTACAATAGTGTCGTCAAGAGCAGGGATAATAGCCATAAACAGTGAGTTAGAATGACTAAAAAGCCATGCTCCACCGAAAATCCATGTAGATGGCAATTTCTGGTTTAAATATAAAACGCACCTTTGCAGAAATGCCTTAGAAAAATCAGAGTTCTCTCTGCAACTTCCATAGTCGAGGCAAGCTTGCTGTAGAAAACCAAAAGCATCTTCCGGGGTCAGAAAATTAAAGGTAGGCCACAAAGGTTTCTCGTCGATTCCATCAATATATAAATTCATTAATTTGGCAATGAAGTCAATTCGATTAATAAATCCCTTTCTTTTTGAGGCCCAGTAAAAAACTCTCCCGAATGCCGCTGCCCAAAATTCCCTCGCAAGGACTTTTTCTTGTTCTGATTTGTTTGCATTAACAAAAATGTCCCAGAATTTCCCTTGTCTCGGTCGTTTACGATACCCAAAAGCTTGCCAGTGTTCATTACGGAGTATGCAATCACAGATTATTCCGGCAGTGGACAGACACTGTTGGTCAAGCGAACCCATATAAGTTCCTTTACCACTTGAGGGAGGCGCGTGCAGCTAAGTTTTTTTGTTAAAATGCCACGTAATTTTTGTTTTATCACGCATAATGACCAACAAGTTTAGCCACAGAGTTTTTTGGCCACAGAGAACACAGAGGATTTAAATTATAAACAGTGTAAATCCGTGTTAATCCGTGTCTGATACTTACAGTGTTAATTTGTGTCTTTTTCATTATATTGAATATTTTTAGCAGCTTACCCGCTAATCGGTGTAACCTGCTCCTCTGCAAGTGAGGCGGCGTAATCCAGACAGGCCAGTACATCGGACCGCTTGAGTGAAGGATACTCATTCAAGACCGAGTCTATAGAATCACCGGCAGCCAGCATATGAACCACCTGGTGCACGGGTATTCTGGTGCCTTTCACGCAGGCTTGGCCGTGGCATATCTTCGGGTCTATCGAGATTCTATCATACACGACGAGTCTCCTGAAAATCTGTCTTTCACAGAAATACTTTACGGCCGATATATATTCGATTATACAGGCAAAATCTTCACTATACTACCAGCTTCTTTTATTTTGTCTCTGACTTACCATTTCAGGACGGCGCCGGTGTCGGCGCTGGTGGCCATAGCGGCATATTTGGCAAGGCAACCTTTAGTAATCTTCGGCGGCAGGGCCTTGAAGTTTTTCTTTCGCTCGGCGAGGGCCTCATCCGAAAGCCGGACGCTAATCTTATTATTCGGTATGTCTATCTCGATGATGTCGCCGTCTTTCAATAATCCTATCGGGCCGCCGACAGCAGCTTCGGGACTGACGTGGCCGATACAGGCGCCGCGTGTACCGCCGCTAAACCGGCCGTCGGTAATGAGCGCGACCGATTCGCCGAGGCCGGCGCCCATAATATAGCTTGTCGGCGAGAGCATCTCCTGCATACCGGGCCCGCCTTTCGGGCCTTCGTAGCGAATTACTACTACATCACCTTCTTTAACCTTGCCGCCTAAAATACCATCGCAAGCCTGTTCCTGGCTGCCGAATATGACCGCAGGGCCTTTGTGCCGGAGCATCGACTCAGAGACGCCCGCCGATTTAACTACGCAACTGTTCGGAGCGAGATTGCCGCGAAGTATCGCCAGCCCGCCCGTCCTCGAATACGCTTTGTCCAGCGGCCTAATACATTTCTCGTCCTTGATTTTGGCAGAAGCGACGTTTTCACCGATGGTTTTACCCGTCACGGTAGGGCAATCGGTATTTATAAGTCCGGGCACCTTGCTGATTTCATTCAATATCGCACTGATACCGCCGGCAGCGTCAACGTCTTCGATGTGGTAACTGCTCGAAGGCGAGACCTTACAGATGTTCGGGCACCTTTTGCTGATGTTATTGATGCGTTCGAGGCTGTAGTCAATCTCCGCTTCGCTGGCCACGGCCAATGTATGCAGGACGGTATTTGTCGAGCCGCCCATAGCCATATCCAGAGCAAAGGCGTTGTCAATCGATTTAACAGTGATGATATCGAGGGGCTTTATGTCCTGTTCAATCAGTCGCAGGATTTGCCGGCCGACGTTTCTGTAAAGCTCCTGACGTTTCGGGTTCACAGCTAATATAGTTCCGTTGCCCGGCAGGGCCATTCCAATCGCCTCGCACAGGCAGTTCATCGAATTGGCGGTGAACATACCGGAGCAGCTTCCGCAGCCCGGACAGCCTGTGTGCTCCAGCAGGTTCAACTGCTGCTCGGTAATCTTGCCGGAGTTAAATTCGGCGACACCTTCGAATACGCTTATCAAATCGACCGCTTTGCCATCCTTTGTTTTACCGGCTGCCATCGGTCCGCCGGAAACAAATATCGTCGGGATATTCAGCCGGACCGCGGCCATCAGCATACCCGGTATGATCTTGTCGCAGTTGGGAATACAGATAAGCCCGTCGAAACAGTGTGCCCGCACCATCGTCTCAACAGAATCGGCGACAATTTCACGAGAGGCAAGCGAATACTTCATTCCCGTATGTCCCATCGCGATTCCGTCGCAGACGGCTATGGTATTGAACTCGAAAGGCACACCGCCGGCCTGACGAACCGCCTCTTTGACTACCCTGGCCACTTCGTTCAAATGCACGTGGCCGGGCACAATCTCACAAAAGCTGTTGGCTATCGCAACAAAAGGCTTGCCTACATCGCCGTCTCGAAGTCCGCAGGCGTGCAGCAAAGCCCTGTGCGGCGCCCTTTGGAAACCTTTTTTTACCGTGTCACTTCTCATACCGTTCCTTTCCTCACTAAAAAGGATTATTGATAAAGGATTAAGGATAAATCGTAACTGCAGGGAGTTAATTATCTTTAATCCCTAATCCTTTATCCTTCATCTTTATTTAAGGCCCATTCTACCGGCTCCGGCAGCGGCGATAAAGGAAAATCGCCTTGTCTTGAAACGGGTCTTCTGTATAATTAAATCTTAAACTCGGCAAGGCCGGTACTTTTTGGAGAATGCAATATGCAAATGGAAAAACCGTTCAGCCCCGCCTGGCTTGTCCTCTGTGTACTGCTGGTCATCATCGGCTGCGTTGAACCGGCCCAAAAAACGCAACGGGTGTTCTTTAACGTCGATTTTCAACAGGGGCAAATTCAGCGATACAAATTCAACTGCACCCGCAAAATCATAACCGACTGGGCTCCTGATAAACAGCAAGACAAATCAAAAAAGGAATCCACCGAGTCCGTCGAGATGGTCGTTGCTTACGAGCCCATCGAGGTCAATCCGTACGGGCTTACAAAAATAAAAGCCACCTTCGAATCGATAAAAGCCGTCAAAACCGGTACACGCCGCACGGGTAAAGATGCCGTAGAAACCCTCAAAGGCAAAAGCTACACCTTTACCGTCGGGCCCGACGGAAAAATTCACGAACGCGACGAACTCGTTAAGCTGCTTACCGCCACCTCGAAAGCGGCCTTTCGACAGGACGGCAAGTCGAGCGGAACAAAAGACCCCGACCTGCTCGACGATATTATGGCCACACAATGGTATCTCTGGGATTCCCTGGCAAGCATCGAAAAACCCGCTAAGGGCGTTAAAGTCGGTCAAACATGGAAATCACATCTGCTCGTGCCGACTTCTATGGTCCTGCGCATAGGCCGTGACGTCACCTATCGGCTTGCCGAGGTCAGCGAAACCGAACACGGACCCGTCGCTGTAATAAACAGCACCTATGCAATGTCAGACGTCAAACCCAAAGTTCCTCTTCCTTACGAAGGCAGCTTTCGGCTGGCCGGAACTTTCGGATTCTTTCGGGCAATGTTCAAGGGACTCAGTGTCACCAGCCTCGAAGGCACCGGACAGGAGCTGTTCGATATAAACAACGGCAGAGTTGATTCCCGTGAACAAAACTATAAGTTTACGCTTAAACCGAACGCCTCGCCTCTGCCCGGAGCCGACCCTATAATCTATATCGAACAGAAAATAACCATGCGGCTGGTCAATAAGTAACATAAAAAATTAAAAGGAGGCAAGAACCTTGCAGCAGGAGAATCTGTGGGCGCCGTGGCGGGTTAAATACATACAGGACCTTTCAAAGCCCGGCGGCTGCTTTATCTGCGATTACCTTAAAACTCCGGACTGTGACGAAGACAACCTCGTACTCTGGCGAACTGAAAAATCCGTCGTTGTTCTTAATCGTTTCCCTTACAACAACGGCCATTTACTTATCGCGCCAATTCGCCACATACCCGACCTGGACTCGGCCGAAGAAGCTGAAATTCTCGAAATGACAAAGCTCATTCGGGAAACGCAGAAAGCGCTGTCCTTGACTATAAAACCGCACGGCTTCAACATAGGTATGAACTTCGGCCGATGCGCCGGTGCGGGATTGCCAGAGCATATGCACATTCACGTTGTGCCGCGATGGGACGGCGACACAAATTTCATGAGCACATGCAGTGATACAAAAGTTATAAGCCAGAGCCTCGAAGAACTTTACCGGCTACTTAAAGAAACCTCACAGAAACAGTCTCTGCCCAAACTATAAATATGCCCGAACATATCGCAGATTACGCCGTGACAGAAAAGAACACCCGGGGCCGAAAATCACCCGACAAACCTCACCCCTACCGCAGCGACTTCGACCGCGACCGCGACCGGATTATACACTGCGAAGCTTTTCGACGGCTTGAGGGCAAAACCCAGGTCTTCACGCCCGGCCTCAACGACAATTACCGAAACAGGCTTACCCACAGTATCGAAGTGGCGCAAATAGGCAGGACCATCGCAAGAAATCTCAACTTGAATGAGGCTTTAGCCGAAGCGATATGTTTAGCCCACGATTTAGGCCATCCTCCGTTCGGGCATACAGGCGAAAAAGTGCTAAATGAATTAATGGCCGACTTCGGCGGATTCGAGCACAATCAGCAAACCATGTACATCGTCGATTTTCTCGAACATCCTTACCCCGACTTTGCCGGCTTGAACCTGCTGTATGAAACCCGACTTGGTTTGTCGAAACACTTTAGCCCCTATGACACATCCACTGATGAAACTTTCCCTGAAAAGAATTGCAGCCTCGAAGGACAAGTTGCCAGTATCGCCGACCGTATCGCATATAACTGCCACGACCTTGAAGACGGTATGCGGGCGCGTGTCATAGAATCGGAACAATTAAACGACATCGAAATCTATACCAAAGCCCGGCTTCAGGTACAGGCTGATACAATCGACGATTATGTAATCAGAAGGACAAGGACCGCAAAGGCCATAATCAACATTCTTGTCGGTGACTGCATAGAGACCAGTCGTTGTAATCTGGCCGAGGCGAATATAAAAACCCTCGATGATGTTTATAGCGCCGATGGAAGCCTCGTAACCCTCTCGAAAAAGTGTAATGAGCAGCTCAGTATTCTTGAGAAGTTTCTTTTCGAGAATTTGTATATGCACGATTCGGTCAAGGCCGAAACCCAGGTCCGCCACTGGCTCGGCACTGTGTTCGGCAAACTGTGCGAAGAACCGCAGAATATGCCGAACTTTTTCCGTGACCTCGCCGAATATCAACCCATTCAGCGCTGCGTATGCGACTACATCGCGGGAATGACCGACAAATACTGTCTTGCGAAGGTCGAGTCGCTGCCGCATTAAACACCGCATAATCTTTGACTTGGACCGCTTGTTCGCTTATTGTTTTGCTCCGTGAAGCGGCTTTTTACATCATGTTTCGGTCTGGGGCTGCTGCCGCTGTGTCCCGGCACCTGGGGCTCACTGCCGCCGGCGGGATTATTTTTGCTCCTGGCATTTCTCGGCGCGCCGGCTGAATGGATTTCAATCATAATGCTCGTCTGGGCCGTTGCCGCGTCGGTAATATGCGTTGCTTATTCGCCTGCCGTAATTGTCACTACCGGCAAACAGGACCCCCGCGAAATAGTAATAGATGAACTGGCCGGGCAGTGTGTGGTCTTTGTCCCGGCCGTGATGTTTACAGAGCTTAGCCCGCTGCTGATTGCAGGATTCGGCTTTGCTCTTTTCAGACTCTTCGATATCGCAAAGCCCTTTCCCATAAAAAAACTGGAAAAACTGCCCGCCGGATGGGGCATACTTGCCGATGATTTATTAGCAGGCATTTACGCAGCGGCCGTTCTGCTGTTTATATCGAGATTCTTCAACTACCTGTACCCGGCGATTGATTAAACAGATGCGAAAAAACTACTCAGTCCGGACAATAGAGAAACTTACGCAGCGATTCGCGGACGCTAATTTGTATCGCCCGTTGCGAACCGCCCGCTACGACAGCGGCGCAGAGCTCACCTTCGAGACAACCATAGTTGAAACCGCGGATAAAGTTCGCCTGACCCTTCTTGTCGAGCAGTTCGTCGGCGGCGGCTACGCAGGCCAGGTTTATAAGGTTAAAGTTACCCAGATAGACGGAAAAGCACCACAAGGCCTTGCCGTCGGCGGTACGTACGCAATGAAAATCCTCATCCCACCCTCGACTTTTGGAAAATTATTTCGCAATGCGCTCTACTGGGTCGGCTTCCAGGGCCCCTTTCAGCAGCAGGTCAACCCCACAGCCGCAAGGGCAGGCGCACTGTGGCAGAAGTTCATCCGCCGGGCCGCTAAAATTCGCTTCGGCAGTGAAGACGCGGTCAAAAACGTCCACGCTACATTTGTGGACAACACACTCGGAAGCTGCGGCGAAATCACCGACTGGATTGAAGGACGCACCTGGCGGCTCGAAGTCGACGACCACATGGATTTTCTAAGACTATACGAAAAAGGCCGTCCCTTCGATGAAAACAAGCTCGGCTCAGTCGAATACCGAAACAAGAAAAAATTCATGGCCGAATTCGTGAACCTGCTGCACGAGCTCGGTGCGCATGAGTTCGCCCGCCAGTACGAATGGTCCACTTGCAAAAGTCAGCCTAACGTTCTCAAGCTCGAAAGTACGGAGACCGAGCCGGCCTCAGGCCTTGTTGCAGTAGATTTTCGGGCAGGCCTGACGCTGCTGCCTTTTTTGCCTATGAGTCCCGGAGACTTCAAGCTTATTTTCGAAGGTTTCAAGCGCGGCTCAATCGTTCAGTTCGACCGCGGCGACGTTTCCAAACTTCAATCCTTCGTCGAGTCGCACCGCGACCAGTTCGCGGACATGACCTCTATGCTCGACGAGCTAAAAACTTCAGAAAAAACTTATCGCAACAGCATCCCTGACATAACCCACAATCACATCCGGCTCTTATATGACGGACGGCTATGGGGTACTATCTTCAATTCGGCGGTTACCGGCTGGCGAACACGAAACCTGATTGACGAACCACACGAAAATAAATTCCGCAACAGCAGGCCTCTTGCATTCGTTTTCTGTCTGCTCGGCTTTTTACCATTTCTCGGCAAGATAATCCGCCGTCTCTGGGCCCTGCCAGACTGGGCAAGGCATTACTATTCAATGCTCACAGACGCCGGTTACCTCGCCATGGCGATTCGCGGCAGAATCTATGAAAAGCTTATAGCCTGGCACCGCGCCGGACGAATAAGCGAACAAAATACACAGAAGGTCGCAGACGAGAACTGGCGATTCTTCTGTCACCTGCCGTTCTCAATCCTGCCCGCCGGCCTGCACCGTTTCCTGACGGATTTCGAATTCTTTAAAGACAAGCTGCACTACATCTTCATCAGGCCGATTAAACTTTATTTCAGCGCACCTCTGCGCGAGCAGTGGCTTCGTGATATGATTGAGCAGGGAAAGAAAAAACACATACTCTCCAACGAAGACGCTTCGACCATTCTCTCTCAACTGAAAGAACGTTACATCCAGCGTTACCTGATAAGTCTTGTCGTACACCTGATGACTTTGCCACTGACGCAAATCGTTTCTGTAACAGTAGCCTGGATTTACTATCACCGCACGGGCGATACGCTCGGCGCCGGCGGAATACTTGTATTGTTTCAGATAATTCCAATATCTCCCGGCTCTTTGGCACGCGGCCTGTATGCAGTCGGCATCGCAACATACGACCGCAGCTTCAAAGACTACAACATCGCCGTCTTTTTGAGCTTCTTTAAGTACGTCGGCTACCTGGCCTTTCCAATCCAGATGACATATCGCTACCCGGCCCTGGCCCGGTTTATGGCAAGTCACTGGGCCACCGAGGCCGTGCATATTGTCCCTGTCTTCGGTGAACGCGGCGCTCTTCTGGAGCACTGGGTCTTTTGCCTGTTTTACAACTGGCCGCTGACTATTCGCCGCCGCATGGCCGGCCGTGCCAAAATCCGCGAAGCTCAACCGCCTCGTTATTGGCACGTCCCCGTATCTGCGCTTGTTGCCGCCCTGCTCTTTGCCCTGGCCGACTGGTTCTGGCTGCGGCAAACAGGCTCTGTCCCCACCCTCCGCAGCATCTGGTACGCAACTGCCATACTGCCCGCGCTTTGCGGCTCTGCGGTGACTTTATACGCCGGCGGTATGCAGCTATGGAAGCGCTTCGTTTCGGCGGCGGCAGCCGGACTTCTGGCCGGGCTTTTCTATACCGCCGCAACCGTCCTGACTATTAGTCTGTCCGGTTCTGACATCGCCGCGCCTGTCCGCTGGCCGTTCAGACTGTTCTTTTTCGCCGTATTCGCCTGCATCGGGGCAATCATCACCGAGCTGCGACTGCCCGAGGCCGAACTTGAATCGGCCCGGACCAAAAACTAAAATCGCACTGTTTTTTTATCCACTTCTGCAATACCAGGCAATTTTTACTTTGTTGTATTAAATGAACTGCTATCATAACCGTTCGTAGCCATATATTCAGGGAGTAGTAATGGCTGAGCAAACAAAACATATTGTCGACCTTGCCAACGCAGAAAGCTGTGTCGTGATTGTCGCTCATCCGGACGATGAAACACTCTGGGCCGGAGGTACAATCCTGATGCACCCTGACATAAACTGGACCATAATGACACTATGCCGAAAGAGCGACCCCGACCGTGCTCCCAGATTTTCCCGCGCAGTCGAGCAGCTCGGCGCTAAAGGATTCATGGCCGACCTCGACGACGCCCCGGAACAAGCGCCCCTGAGACAAACTCTTATCCAGCAAACCATACTCGAACTTCTGCCTGCCGACAGGTTTGACGTTATAATCACACACGACCGTTCGGGCGAATACACACGTCACCTGCGGCACGAAGAAGTCTCCAGGGCCGTTATGGCACTATGGCAAAATCAACAGCTGCACGCAGCGCAGCTCTGGACCTTTGCTTACGAAGACGGCAATAAAAAATATCTGCCGCGGGCAATCGACGACGCCGATATAATTCACAAACTGCCCGAAGAAATTTTCAAGCGCAAGTATGAGCTAATCACCGATACCTATGGTTTCGCAGCCGATAGTTTCGAAGCAAAAATCACCCCCGCCAAAGAAGCATTCTGGCGGTTCGGCAAAACTTGATAATCGACCTGTATATTAGAAGGACACGAAAATGAAAGTGCTCGTAATCTACGACTACCCCCCGTCGCCGGCGGGACTGGCCACACAGGGCAGCCTGCTGCACAGGGGGCTTGAAGAATTAGGCGTCGATGTTCATTCGGCTCATTTCGAATCCGGCCAGGAAAAGGAGTGGTATTACAGATGGTTTGAACCGGACATCGTCGTCGGGGTCGGCTACTGGGGCCATACCCCCTTTCTCGTGCTGCACACCCAAAGATACGGGATTCAGCCCGTGCCCTGGCTTGTCGCCGACGGCTTTATGGCCAATTACCGCGAGGTGCTCGAGTCTCTGCCCTTGATTCTTGTAACTTCCAACTGGGTAAAGCAGGTTTATATCAGGGACGGCCTGAGCGGAAATAACATCGAGGTGCTTCCCGTCGGCTGTGATACCGAGGCGTTCAGGCCGCGCGACAAAAACGACCCAAAGATAGTCGCAGTCAGAGAGGCCCTCGGCGTCGCGCCCGACCAGGTAATGATTCTTACAATCGGCGGCGACGCCAGCAGCAAGGGTGCTCAGGAAGTTATGCAGGCCCTGGCTATAAATGATATTAAGGCGCCGGACTGGAAATATATATGCAAGGTCTGGCCTCAGCCCAGAACAGAAGCCCAGAACCTCATTGACCTGCAGCTCGCCAGCCAGCTCGGCATCGACAAGAACGTGGTCTACACCACCAACATCATCAGCCGAAACTTTATGCCCTATCTGCTCGCCTCCTGCGACATATACGCTGCGCCTTCGCGGCTCGAAGGCTTCGGAATGATTCAGGTCGAGGCCGGAGCCTGCGGCAAACCCGTAATCGGGATTAAGGCTATGGGTATGCTTGATACGATGGTGCACGGTGAAAATGCGTTCCTGGCCGAGGTGGCCCAGGAAATTCTGCTAAGAGAGGCCACCGTCGGCGAAGAATCCGGATACGAGTCGAGACACAGGTACGTCTTCAGCGAACCTCGCGTGGTGGACTACAGGGCCAGTGTTTATGACATCGCCGATTACCTGATGAAACTGATGACCGATGAACAGCTAAGAATCAAGATGGGAAAATCCGGACGCGAAAGGGCTGTTAAGTATTTCGACTACCGCGTAGTCGCAAAAAGATTCGTCGAAATAGTGACCGAAAAACTCAATCTCTGAACGATATGAATAAAGACCTTTCAAACAAAATCGCACGGGCGAAGCAGGCCGCCGTTGAAGTCCTGCTTCATAATGCGCACGGGCCGTATCGCGGCCTGCCGCGAACCGCCGGATGGGGCTATCCGGAACCGTACACACGCGATTTGATGATTGCAAGTCTCGGCATTTTAGTTTCAAAGAACAAAAAGCTCCTCGCCTCGCTCGAAAGAGTCCTCGAAACCCTCGCGAAAAATCAAACTCCGCTCGGCCACATCCCCTCGCTCGTACACGACGGCGAAGACCGCGGCGCCAGCGACACCACGCCGTTGTTCCTCATGGCTGTCGGACTCTACCGAAAGGCTACCGGACGGACGGATTTCCTCGACGACGTTGTAAACAAGTCTCTTACTTGGATGGAATATCAAAGCCCTTCCAACCGCGCGTTAATCGCACAGATGCCGACCACCGACTGGCGCGATGAGCAATGGGTTGTGGGCTACGGCCTGTATGTCAACACGATTACCTACATATATCTAAAACTGCTCGGTCTGGATGACCGCGCGTCCCGGCTGCGCGAGTATATGGTCCATTTCACAGTCAAGGGCGAAAGACAGCAGCGTCACGTCCACGAAGGTCTGTTACTTCGACATAAGCCGTATTACGCGATGTGGTCTTACAAGGTTTATCGCAGCGAGCGATTCGACCTCCTGGGCAACAGCCTGGCCATTCTATCCGGCATCGCCCCGCACTCCAGGGCCCGCCAGTTGATTGCCTGGATAGAGAGGGAATGCCGCGCTCTTCGTCAAAGCGGTCAGTTGGACAGTGATTTGCCGCCTTGTCTTTTCCCGTACATCAAGCCGTCCGACCCCGACTGGCGGCCGCGCTACGAAAAGTACAACCGACCCGGCGAATATCATAACGGCGGCATATGGCCTTTCATCTGCGGTTTCTACATTGCCGCCCTGGTCGCCGCCGGCCGGCATCAGCTCGCCGAAAGAAAACTCGCGGCGTTTACCGAGCTGGTCAGGCCCGCCCGTGTGGAACAGGTCGAGTTCGGCTTCAACGAGTGGCTCGCCGCCCGGGACCAGAGCCCACGCGGCCAGGACTGGCAAACATGGTCGGCGGCAATGTATCTCTACGCCGCTACATGCGTTGAAACAAAAACCACACCGTTGCTCGATTGCTTCGGTCCGGACACTCAGGAGCTGCCCTAGCCGCCCGATTCGCCGGACCGGCAACCTTATAACCCACTCCAGTAGGAAGTCCGCAGCATACAAGTACGAAAAAAACCTGACTGTTTCACCCAATTTACCCGCTTTTGCCTTGCCCAAACACCGCCTTTCTGAGAAAATCAGGAGTCTTTGAGCAGTTATCGGGAGCGCGAAATGCCTGGCGACTTAAGTTCGTTGTGTGACGATTTTTATCTCGATATGTGTGTAAACACCGAGCTGGAACTGCCCGCGCAGAGGGACACCATCCTGGCCTTTTTCGAACGTATCCAGAAGCAATACCCAGCTATGAACAACCTGTCGCGCCGCAGCCAGAGCGAATACTACCTCGAATCATCTCAGGACACCGGCCGATACCGCTGGGTCTGCATCGACACCGACCGGCTTGCATCGGGAATGGTCAACCCCGACAACTTCGACGACGCCTATACCCAGCACAAATTCGTCCTCGAACTGGCCCCTTATATGCTCAGTCTCAGCCATCTCGACATAAGTTCACTCGACGTGACAATCACGCTAGATTTCGATTGCCCCGACAACCACGATGAGGTCATCACCGAAGCACTGCTGGCCGGCTCGGCCTTCTCCTGCCTTGTGGAAATACCCGATGCCAGGACTATCGGCGTCAACCCGGCCGTTATATTGGGCCTGTCCGAAGATTCCTGTACCCAGGCTCGCATAAGTGTCGAATCCAAGACCAGCGTTTACGACCCCCGTAAACCGAAAGACCGGTCGGACCAGGCAATCAGCCTGTCGCTTACCGTCCGACAGTATCCGCAGACCTCGGCCAAATTCAACGCCGTTCACTCCTTCGAAAACCAGTGCCGCCTGCTCGAAACACTAATGGAAGAAAAAATCGTCCCCCATTTCGTCAGGCCGCTTATTAACGCCATCGCTCACAGGAGACTGTCTTAACCGAAAGGAGAGGATTTTCATGGCTGTCGAAGCACCTTACAGCAAGTACAGAAAAACAAATTGCCTGATTTATATACTCATCCTTCTCGTCGTGGGCGGCTGGTGTGTTTACGACGGATATCTCAACGAAGGTTGGATTGCAGAACACACCAATCCCGACGGCAGTCCGAAGCCGTATCTTACTATTAACCGCCAAGGCCCTTACTACATGGGAGTCGCCGCTGTTGCAGCCGCGATTTTCTGGCTCACCGTACGAAACAAAAAGGTCGTCGCAGACGAAAATGAGCTTATCATCAGCGAAAAAGAAAAGATTCCCTATAATTCAATACAGCAGGTTGACAAGACTCACTTCGAGGCCAGGGGGTTTTTCATAATCACCTACAAAAATGCGGACGGCAGGAATGTCCTCAGGGCCCTGAGCTATAAAAAATACGATAATCTAAAAGCCATCCTCGAGCACCTGGTCTCAAAAATCACTTGAAATTATTCCCTGACCGAATACAATCTGCACGGTCAACCGCAATACGCTCTTTGGTGCAGCTATTGCGGTTTATCTTTGTCGATATTCTCTCTGCGGCCTTATATTTTGAGTCGGGGAACTTTTGATGAATACCTGTATCGTGGGATTACAGTGGGGCGACGAAGGCAAGGGTAAAATCGTCGATACTCTCGCCGAAAAGGCTGATATCGTCGTCAGATACGCCGGCGGCGCGAATGCAGGCCATACCGTCGTCATCGGCGATACGAAATTCGCCCTGCATCTTCTGCCCAGCGGCGCAGTCAGGCCCGAAACAACCTGCGTAATCGCAAACGGTGTCGTTGTAGACCCCGATTGCCTGACCGGAGAAATCGATTCGCTCGCTCAAAAAGGCTTCACGCTGACAGGGCGATTGTTCATAAGCCAGAATGCGCATCTTGTCCTCGATTACCACAAAGCCGAAGACCAATTCCGAGAAAACTCACTCGGCAAAAACAAAATCGGGACCACTATAAGAGGAATCGGCCCGTGCTACGCCGACAAGGTCGGCAGAACGTTCGCCGTAAGGGCCGCGGATCTGGCCGACCTCGACGCACTCAAACAGAAGCTCGTAAAAATCGTCGGGCACAAAAATAAAATCTTCACTGCACTGTATAACGCCGAGCCGCTCGACGCTGAAGAAATCTTCGAAAAATGTAAACTCTACGCACAAAAACTCGTTCCGTTTATCACCGATACAACACAGCTCCTGCACAAGGCTATAGAGCAGAAAAAATCCATCCTCTTCGAAGGCGCCCAGGGAACGCTTCTCGACCTCGACCACGGGACCTTTCCATTTGTCACCAGCTCCAACGCAAGCTCGCTCGGAATGAGCGCCGGTTGCGGCGTGCCTGCCAAAAACGTCGATAAGTTTATCGGCGTCGCAAAGGCCTATACCACACGCGTCGGCTCAGGACCCTTCCCGACCGAGCAGAACAACGACATCGGCTCGTACATTCGCGACCGCGGACACGAATACGGCACCACCACCGGCAGACCACGCCGATGCGGCTGGTTCGACGCCGTCGCAGTACGCTACTCCGTCACCATCGGTGGTATCGACGCCATTGCACTTATGCACCTCGATACGCTCAGCGGTATCAAACAGCTTAACATCTGCAAAGCGTATAAAATAGGCTCAGAGGATTCGACATTCTTCCCGTCAAATATTGAAACGCTCGCCGGGGCCGAGCCGGTTTACCAGACCGTTGACGGCTGGGACGAAGATTTATCGGGGATAACCAGATTCGACGACCTGCCGGAAAATGCAAAACGATACGTTGCTTTGGTAGAAGAATTCACCGCAGCGCCGGTAAGTATAATCGGGGTGGGACCGAAACGTCGTCAGACAATTTTCAGATAATCGGCTAAAAAACAAGTGAACCAGAGCTTCGAGCAAAAGCAGAAAGAAACGGCAAGCCGTCTGGGAATCGACCCGCAGCAAATCCCCAGGCACATCGCCATCATTATGGACGGCAACGGCCGATGGGCCGAGCAGAAAGGCCAATCAAGAATCTTCGGCCATCGACAGGGCGGAAAAACCGTCGAGAAAGTCGCCGTCCACTGCGTCAATCTCGGCGTCGAGGCACTAACCCTGTATTCCTTCAGTATCGAAAACTGGAAGCGGCCTAAAGCTGAAGTGGACGCCCTGATGCATATTTATACCAGGTATCTGGTCGCCATTCGGCCGATGCTCGAACGCAACAACGTTAAGCTTGTCCATCTCGGAACCCTCGAAAAACTCCCGGCACAACTCATTAAAGAGCTGGATAAAACACTCGAGCTTACCGCTCGAAATACCGGCATGAGACTCGCGCTGGCCCTGAACTACGGCGGTCGGGACGAAATCGTACACGCCGTAAAAACTATCGCCTCTGAATGCAAAAACGGAAAATTATCGCTCGATGATATAGACCAGAACTGTATCAGCAGCCATTTATATACCAAGGCATTACCCGACCCCGACCTGCTGATTAGAACCGCAAGTGAACTGAGAGTGAGCAACTTTCTGCTCTGGCAGATTTCCTACAGCGAGTTCTATGTCACCGATATTTACTGGCCGGACTTTATCGAACCGGAACTGGAAAAGGCCATATTAGCCTATTCGAAAAGAGTCCGACGCTTCGGCCAAACCGACAACCAGTTACACAAAACGGATTGACAAAAACAATTTCTGTAACATTGACCGATTGGGAGTATGCTCAAACACAGATTGATATTTGGAACGTTGATGACGGTTTTCTTCACCGCCGTTCTTCTGCTCGATGGCCGGCTTAATTTGCCCGCCGGGTACTCCGCCAACGACATACCCGTCCAGGCCACGCTGTTGTGCATCCTGATTGCTGTCCTGATTGTCCCTGTCAACCTGGAGATGTCGAATCTCGCCGCCGCCAGGGGCCTTACTATCTTCAAGCCGTTCGCTGTCCTTTGTTCTATCGCCCTTGCAACAACCTGGTATTGGCCGCAGCTTTTCAACATTACCGCCGACAAATACCTCGCCGCCGTCGCCGTCGCTGCTCTGCTCGGCCTGTTCGCCCTGCAGTATTTTCGCTCAGGCCCGGTTAATATCCTGTCAAATTGCGGAGCAAATCTTTTTGCTATTTTCTACATGGGCCTTTTGCCCGGCTTTTTCGTACTGCTGCGAATCGAAAAAGGCACGATTGCGTTACTGATGTTTATAACGACTGTAAAGTGCACTGATATAGGGGCTTACACCGCAGGGTCGCTCTGGGGCAAACATAAATTCTCACCGCGAATCAGTCCCGGCAAGACCTGGGAAGGCATGGCCGGCGGCATCGTTTTGGCTGTCATAGCCGCCGTTTTATTCGCCGCGATTTCTGGTATAATGTCCTGGCTCGCGGCGGTGGTCTTTGCCGTTGTCTTTGCGTTTATAGGCCAGCTCGGAGATTTGGCCGAGTCGCTCTTAAAGCGGGACGCTGAACAAAAGGACGCCTCGAAAGGTGTCCCGGGATTCGGCGGCCTGCTCGATGTCATCGACTCACTGTTGCCGGCGGCGCCTTTTGCGTATCTGTTTTTTGTGCTCTTCGGTCGTTGAATAGGAGCAGATTTTGCAGGTTAACATAAAATTAGAACCCATTCACAAAAAGCTCGAGCTTTTCGGCCCGGCCGATTCGAACCTCAAGCTGCTGCGTAAAAACCTCGACGTGCAAATCACCGCCCGAAATGAAATCCTTACCATCACCGGCAAGGCTGAAAGCGTCAACGCCGCCGCCGAAGCTCTCGACAAAATGCAGAAGCATCTCATTCGCAGCGATTCACTGGGCACGGCCGACGTAATGCAATTTATCGAAAAACACGACATGGCGACAGAGCAAGCGTCCGGCCAGGCAATAACCGTCTATGCACAGAAAAAAGTCATAGAGCCCTCCACGAAGGGCCAGCTCAAATACATCGAGACTATGCTGAAAAACGACGTTACTTTTTGCATAGGCCCGGCCGGAACGGGAAAGACCTACCTGGCTGTAGCGGTCGCCGTCTCGATGCTCAGGAAAAAACAAATCAGAAGAATCGTCCTGGCCCGGCCCGCAGTCGAGGCCGGTGAAAAAATCGGCTTCCTGCCAGGTGACATACAGGCGAAAGTCAATCCGTATCTGAGACCGCTCTTCGACGCCCTCGAAGATATGATGGAATTTGCACAGATGCGAAAATTCATAGAGCTGGACATCATCGAGATAATCCCGCTTGCCTTTATGCGGGGACGAACCCTCAATGATTCGGTAATCATCTGCGACGAGGCCCAGAACACATCGCCTCTGCAAATGCTTATGGTCTTGACAAGGCTCGGCTTAGGCTCAAAAATGATTATCACCGGGGATATTACGCAGGTCGACCTCGAAAAGGGGAAAGTCAGCGGCATGGTCGAAGCCATTGCTAAATTACGCCGTATTAAGGGTATCGGATACGTCGAACTCGTAGAAAAGGATATCGTAAGGCATAAACTGGTGCAGAGTATCGTCCGCGCTTACGGCAAGAAAGATAAATCCTAAATTCTAATATCGAAACTCTAAATAAATTCAAATGACAAAAAATGCAATGTTCAAAACAGCACTTGCACCTCAGCTTTGGTACTGTTTTGGTCATTGGGATTTAGGATTTTGGTATTGTTTAGGATTTAGGATTTAGTGCTTCGGATTTCATTGATATGCGATTTCTGTTTCTAAAAAAACTCAACCCGAGACGAACGAACGTGCGAAAGAGCATCGCCGCGGAACGTGCCGCCAAACGCAGACGATTCGTCGCACCACACCTTGTCAATTCTTTCCTGATTTGGCTGTTGTTTGTCATCCTTGCAATCTTCGTCCTTGCAGTGGAGTTCAAACGCGAAATAAAACTTGTTCCCACAATTGCAGCCGTCGTAAGCGTGATATTAGTTTCCGTAGCCGCGGCCCTGTACATCCGTCACTATCAGGGCCGGATAATCAGAAATCACGCCCGCGCCACCGCATTGGTCATACTCCTGGCAATGTTGCTGGCCGTCGCCAAGGCCGGCTTCGCACTGACCGGCAATACCTGCTGGGGCACCGGCACCGCCGCCGTCGCAGCTATCATCCTGTCCATCGCCTACGACCAGCGATTCGCCGTTGGAATGAGTACGTTCTATTGTGTCCTCGCCGCATTTGCAGTTACAGATGCGGCAAATCCCGACATCAGGCCGTTCCTTATTATGGGCGCCACGTCTTACACGTGCTGCCTGTCACTGAGAGAAGTCAGAACACGCATTAAGCTTCTGCAGGTCGGCGTCGTCGCCGCCGTTGTCGCATCGGCAACCTCCCTGGCACTTGATTTTCTCACAGTGGACGTCAAGCCGTTAACCGCCCTGAGCAATGCCGGCTGGCACGGTTTCGCAGCGCTGGTGGTAAGCGTCATTATTCAGGGTCTGCTGCCGCTTATCGAAAAGGCCTTTCGCATCGCCACAAGTATGACCCTGCTCGACTACAGCGACGCCAATCAGCCCCTGCTAAAGCGACTTGCAATGGAAGCTCCGGGCACTTTTAGCCACAGCCTGATGATTGGCTCCATCGCCGAAGCCGCCGCCGAAGCAATCGGCCGCAACGGCCTGCTCTGCCGTGTCGGCGCTTACTATCACGATATCGGAAAAATTAACAAGCCTTCATATTTCGTCGAAAATCAGGCCGGACCGGCCAGCAGGCACGAAGACCTCTCGCCGGCCATGAGCCAGCTAATCATCTCAGGCCACGTAAAAGACGGCAAGGAAATCGCAAAAGAATACAAGCTGCCCTACGTCCTGCGACAATTCATAGAAACGCACCACGGAACCACTCTCATCGAATACTTCTACAACGAGGCCGTCAAAAGGACCGGCGAAAAAGAGCAGCGGCCCAGCGAAAGTGAATACAGATACGAAGGCCCAAGGCCGCGCACCAAGGAAGCCGCTATTGTTATGCTCGCCGACGCCATCGAAAGCGCCGTACGCTCACTGCAGGAAATCACGCCTGCGAAGATTGAAGCAGTCGTGAAAAACGTCTCTATGAAACGTATGCAGGACGGTCAGCTCGACGAGTGCGATATGAACTTCAGAGAACTGGCAAAAGTCCAGGCAAGCATGGTCAAAACACTGGCAGCACACTACCACGGCCGAATCGCATATCCGGAGCAGCCCGACCAGTCGAATGACCAGGAAAACCAGACGCAGCAATAGAAAACAGATTGAAACAATGGACGACGAAACATCCGCCAAGCAAATCACCGTCCAAATCGCTCAACTCTGCGATAAAGCAGGCCTGAACAACGCCAGCATTGAACAGCTTGTTAATAAAATCTGCGCTCGCTTCAGATTAAAAAAGGCTGTCATAAGCATCGCTGTCGTCGATGACGAACATATAGAAAAGCTGAACAAACAATTTCTTAAAAGTAAAAAAAACACCGATTGCCTGAGTTTCGACCTTTCGGACAGTCAGGACCCGAACGAAAAATGTTTCGAGATAGTCGTAAACGCCGAGCTGGCCGCCCGCCACGCCGGAGAAACGAACCATTCGCCGCAGGCCGAGCTTGCCCTGTACATCACCCACGGCCTGCTGCATCAGTTCGGATTTGACGACCGGACCTGCGAACAGGCCCAACAAATGCACCGCACCGAGGAAAAGATACTTCAGCAGCTCGGTTACGATTTCGTATATAATTGATTTCCCGGGTAAATTGCCTATCATCGCAACCGGTTTAACGGGTTATCTGAAAGGACGCTAAGTGAGTTATATAGGCTGGACAATCCTGGCCGTTTGCCTGCTCTCGGCGGGCAGTCTTTTCTTCGCCATCAACGGCATCACCCTGCGCACGTTCAGCTCCGCAAAACTGCACGAGGCCTTCAAAGACCGACGCAGAGACGCCGACGCCGATGAGCTTATCGAATCCAGCGAAAAACTCGCCCTGACCTGTTCACTCTACCGGCTCATCCTCAACGCCTGTATTATCCTCGTACTGCTCGCCATCTTCTGTGCGGATAAAACCCGACCGCCGACATTTATCGATTTCTTCGTGGTCTTTGTTATAGCTATGGCGATATTCTCGGTGGTAGGCCTTGCAATACCTCACGCCTGGGCAAAATACGCCGGGGAAAAAACCCTCTGCAGAACTTATCGAATTCTCCAGGCCTGCGCTTTGGTCGCCTGGCCGATTCTGCGCATATTCAGGCTATACGACGAGCTGGTCAAAAGGCTCGCCGGGATAGCTGATGTCACCGAAGAAAAACGACAGGAAGAAATGGAAGAGGAGTTTCTCACCGACCTCGAAAAACAAAAAATCGAAGGCGTAGTTGACGAAGAAGAGCAGACTATGATTGAAAACGTCCTCGAGCTAAGCGACACAACCACCGGCGAAATACTGACTCCGCGCACCGACGTCATAGCAATCGAGGCACATTCCGACCTGCCCGCCATACTACAGACAATCACCAAAGCAGGCCATTCAAGGTACCCCGTTTTTGAAGAAACCATCGACAAAATCATCGGGCTGGTCTATGCAAAAGACCTGCTTACCGAAATCGGTAAGGACTCCGGCGATTTCAAGTTAGCTGAAAAAATGCGCCACGCTTATTTCGTACCGGAAACCAAACCGCTAAGAGAACTGCTCCACGAATTTCAGGAACAAAAACTGCACATCGCCGTTGTCCTCGACGAATACGGCGGAACAGCCGGTATAGTAACTCTCGAAGATATAATAGAGCAGCTTGTCGGCGAAATAACAGACGAGTACGAGAAAATCCCGCCCGCCCCTGTCGTGGAAATCGACAACAAGACCATTGAGGTCGATGCCAGAACCTACATCGACGACCTCAACGATAAGTTCGAGCTTAACCTGCCCGAAGATGAAGATTATGATACGATAGGCGGCTTTGTCTTTTCGCACCTCGGCTACATCCCGAAAACCGGCTCCGAATTCGACTATGACAATCTGAAGTTCAACATAGCGCTGGCCGAGCCGAGAAAGATAAAACGCATTCGAATTCACAAGCTGCCCGAGCAAAAAAATGCTTAAAAAGGACCTCGCCGTCTGCATACGCGCCGTCGATTACTCCGAGACCTCGCAGGTAGTCACTTTCTTCGCCAGAGACGCCGGCAAATTCACCGCCATCGCCAAAGGCTCAAAGCGACCCAAATCCGCCTTCGACGGACCTGTCGAACTTTTCGCACAAGGCCGAATCGTCTATTCCCAGACCCATACCGACAAACTCGCCACGCTCACCGAGTTTAGCCAGCAGGTCCCATTTTCGTTTCTGAGCCGCAACCTCTTTGCGCTGCACTGCGCTTCATTAGCCTCTGAGCTGGTCAATTCCGCAACCGACGACCACGACCCGCACCCGGAACTCTTCGACGCATTTATCAAATTCCTCCAGGACCTCGACCAGGCACAGGCTCCGCTGCGACTGCTTATCGTTTTCCAGTTAAATCTTCTCAAAGAAATCGGCCTTATGCCCGTTCTCAACCACTGCGCAAATTGCAAGACGAGTCACGGGTCACGGGGCACGGGCCACGAATTTTATTTCAGCAGTGAAGCGAACGGCCTGATTTGCCGCGACTGCGAGCCTTCTTTTCCCGACAAGATTCCTGTAACAAAGGCCGCCGCCGAGGCTTTAAACAATAAGGAAACTCTTGCAGAAACAGATGATAAAACCTTGAAAGAAATAGAAAAACTGCTAATATATCATTTCACCAATATATGGGGTAGGCCGCCTAAAATGGCTAAATACGTCTTGGCTTGATGAACTATGATTTACAATCAATACGGCTCGACTGGCATCGACGTATCAGCTATAGGCTTCGGCGGTATGCGTTTTAATAATCCGCAGGACATCGACGCAAATGCCGAACTGGTCAAGGCCGCTTATGACGCGGATATCAACTACTTCGACACGGCCCCGCTCTACTGCGACGATAAAAGCGAGCCGATTTGCGGCGCCGCACTTAAAGAAATGCTCAAAACCCGGAACAAAAAGCCTTTCTACGTCTCAACCAAATCTATGGGAGCCAAGCCGGGCCTCGTACGAAAAGACCTCGAAAAGTCCCTCAAACGCTTCGGCCTCGAATATATCGACTTCTATCACTTCTGGTGCATCGTAAATCTGGACGATTATCACCTGCGAAAGAAAAACGGCGTACTGAAGGAATTCGAAAAACTAAAAGACGAGGGTCTTATTAAACATATCTGTATCTCGACTCACCTGCCCGGTACGGATATAGAAAAGGTCCTCGCTGATTATCCGTTCGAGGGAGTACTGCTTGGTTACTCGGCAATGAACTTCGCCTATCGCGAAGCCGGGCTCGATGCCGCCGCGAAATCCAAACAGGGCGTCGTCGTAATGAATCCGTTAGGCGGCGGCATAATCCCTCAGAATCCCGACATCTTCAGCTTCGTTAAAACACAGCAGGACGAAACCGTTGTCCAGGCCGCACTGCGATTCCTGCTCAACGATAAACGCATCAATATTTCTTTGGTAGGTTTCTCCAGCCAGGCCCAGCTCGACGAGGCAATCTCGGCCGTCGACGGCTTCAAACCAATTTCACCCCAGGCCGTTGAGAAAATCAGGGCATCTGTAAAAGAATCATTCAACCAGCTCTGCACAGGCTGCCAATATTGCGACAAATGCCCGGAAGGCATTCCCGTGCCGAGAATGATGGACGCCTACAACCACAAAATGTTCAGCGGCAAAGACAAAGACATCATCGACCGCTTTATATGGCACTGGCAAATCGATTTGCAAAATAATTATCTCGACAAATGCACTCAGTGTGGAATCTGCGAAGAGGCCTGCACACAAAGACTGCCCATAAGGCAGAGACTAAAAGAAATCCGCACCGCAATTGAAAACCATCTTGCCGAACAGAAGCAGAATAAACAGTAATCGCTCTTTCGAGCCCCCTCACTGCTCGAACAGACCGGCTGATTCCGTGTCCTTATTACCTGTAGTTTTTATTTTGAGGCCAAGGTGTTCGCACGCGGCCTTTGTAATCTCCCTGCCGCGCCTTGTCCGGCGAACAAAACCAATCTGCAAAAGATAAGGCTCGACCATGTCTTCGAGCGTGTCTTTTTCTTCACCCAGCGTCGCCGCGATTGCTTCTATGCCCGCCGGACCGCCTTCATAGACTTCCGCAAGCGCCCGCAAAACCGCCCGGTCAAGCTCATCCAGTCCAAGTGAGTCTATCCGCTCCATCTTCAGGGCATTTTCGACAATCTCACTGCTCAGCCGGCCTGTGCCTTTGACCTGCGCATAATCCCTTACACGCTTTAGCAGACGATTAGCTACCCGCGGTGTTCCCCTGCTCCGTGCTGCGATTAGTTCTAAAGTCCCGTCCTGACAGTCAAGCGACAAGAGCTTCGCCGAACGATGCAGAATCTGCGCAAGCTCAGCCTCACCGTAGAACTCCAGATGATAGAGCATTCCGAACCTGCTGCGTAGAGGCGCCGAAAGCAATCCTGCGCGCGTCGTCGCTCCAATCAGAGTAAACCGCTTCAGCGGAAAATTTATCGTCTTGGCGTGCATACCGCTATCCACCGTAAAATCAACCTTGAAATCCTCCATCGCAGGGTATATGAACTCCTCGACCGGCGTGCTGAGCCGATGGACCTCATCGATAAACAGAACGTCCCCCGTCCCTATATTGGTCAGCAGCCCCATCACGTCACCCTGCTTAACCAGCGCAGGCCCGGATGAGCTGCGGATATTCGTCCCCATCTCGTTGGCTACGATATGGGCAAGCGTCGTCTTGCCCAGCCCCGGCGGACCGTAAAACAGGATATGCTCCAGCGGCTCGCCTCGCTGCTTCGCCGCAGTCATCGCAATCGCCAGCTTCTGGCGCACGTTGTCCTGGCCTACCAGCTCATCGAGAGACCTCGGCCGCAGCGACAGGGCGAAACTCTCTTCCTGCTCACTTCTCTTATCACCGCTTATAATTCTATCAATCGCCATTACAATAATCTTCAGACACGGATTAACACTGATTAACACAGTTTAATAAGAGTTAAAATTTTATTTTCCTTTTTGCTCTTCTCTGTGTTCTCTGTACTCTCTGTGGCTTTCTTAATAAAGCCACTTACCAGATTCACTATTCACTAACGACTAATCAGACTTCTACGCCCTGTTTCAATCGATAAACAACCGGAACCAGCTCCTCAGCCGTTTTTATCTGCGGATGTTTGCGACAGGCTAATTCTATCAGCTCTATCGCCTCGTTTCTTTTCTCCCCCCACGCCACGAGTATCTCTAATGTCTCGACCTGGAACGGCCTGTAAACCGCCTGCTCTTTTCTTTCCGCGCCGCCGGCAAATGCAAAGGTCTGCATCTTGCCCTTGAGCTCTGCGATAATTTGCTCCGCCATTCGATTGCCCACTCCCGGAAGGGCCTTTAGCATCTTGCTGTCGCCATCCTCTATCGCCGCCGCTATTGTCCCCGGCGGCATACTAAATGCCTTAAGGGCCTTACGCATTCCCATCCCTTTTACACCTATAAACCGCGTAAAAAAGTCCCGCTCACCGCTACTCAAAAAGCCGACCATTCTCGGAACGAGATTTCCCCCGCCCGGCGAACCCTCGTAATACTGCATCGTGCACAGAACAATATCCGAGCCGATTTTATCCGACAGCGCATTGACGCAATAGCCCGGCAGCATCACTTCGTACGCAATATCCCCAACCTGCACCAGCGCCGTTTCACTGCCCAGCTTAATCAGTTTACCTTCTATTCTCGCTATCATATTCTTAATTTTTCATATCTATTAATAATCTGTGTAATCAATTAAATCTGCGTAATCAGCGATTATTTTTTTTTGTTTATTCGTGGTTAATTTATTCTTTTCAGTGTAAATCCGTGTTAATCCCCCTGTACCGAACATGGTACAGGGTCCGTGTCTAAAAAATACCGTGTTAATCCGTGTCTGAAAAATTCTTTGAATTTCCGCAGCAAATCGCCGCCGCTATCGCATCAGCCACATCGGCAGGCTGAGGAATCTCTTTCAGCGACAATATCACCTGCACTGTTTTCTGAACCTGCTCCTTCGACGCCCGGCCGTTTCCGGTAAGAGATTTTTTTATCTTTGTCGCGCTAAAGCTTCTTACATCCACGCCCGCCTCGGCGCACTTCTGTAGTATAACACCGCGTGCGTGCCCCATCAATATCGCCGTTCTGGGATGCGCGTAATGCGAATAAAGCTGCTCAATCGCCACGACCTCCGGCCGGAACTTCTCCAGTATCGCCTCGAAATCAATCGCTATCTGGTTGAGCCTTTTTTCTATCGCTAGTTTCTCATCACTCGCAACAATCCCCGCTTCTACAAGCTCCTCCCGCACGGCGTCTTTTTCCACCACCGCATAGCCGCAAACGCCCAAACCGGGGTCGACGCCAAGTATCCTCATTTCCTTCTCCAGACCGTCTCGTCCGGCTTATCTTCGAGCACAATACCGATTCTTTCGAGCTGTTTTCGAATATCGTCCGCCGCCGTAAAATCCTTCGCCTTTCTCGCAGCCGCTCTTTGCTCTATCAAAATGCCGACAAGCTCATCCGCCAGATGCTCGCTGCCCGTCACCGCCTCATACTCATCCCTGACAATGCCAAGCACGTCGCCGCCGAGCCGGCCGAACATATCATCGACCGCACTTAAAGAAGCTTTGGTCGTACTCTTTTCCTCAAGCAATCTGTTTGCCAGCCGGACCAGCTCGAACACAATCGACAGCGCCACCGAGGTATTCAAATCGTCGTTCATACCTTCTTCGAACTTAGACTTTAAACCCTTGAGTTCTTCGCCGGTTTCCTTATCAATTTCACCTTCAGCCGCTTCAGCAAGTCTCTTGCGAACAGCTTGCACCGCCTGGCTTATCTTTTCGTATCCGCTCTGCGCGGCAAACAGCGCCGCATCTGAAAAATCAAGCGGACTTCTGTAATGGCTGTTGAGTATAAGCTGCCTTACCGCCAGCGGGTCGTACCCATGCGTCAGTCTCTCATGTGCCCCGCTGAACGCCTGCTTTAAGGTGATGAAGTTACCCAGGCTCTTGCCCATCTTCTGGCTGTCAACCGTCACCATATTATTGTGCAGCCAGTACCGTACAAACTGCTGCCCGTTTGCAGCCTCAGCCTGTGCTATCTCGCACTCATGATGTGGAAACTGGTTCTCGAGTCCGCCGCCGTGAATATCAAAAGGCTGTCCCAGATACTTTGTGCTCATCACAGAGCACTCTAAGTGCCATCCCGGATAACCCATCCCCCACGGACTCGGCCATTGCATTATATGATTTTCTTCTGCCTTTTTCCAAAGCGCAAAGTCCGCAGGATGTTTCTTCTCCTGCGAAACTTCAACCCGCGCCCCGGCCAGCATATCATCAACATTTCTGCCGGAAAGCTTGCCGTAATCTGCGAACTTCGCCACCTCGAAATACACCGACCCGTTGACCTCGTACGCGTATCCCTTCTCCAGCAGCTTCTTGACCAGCTCAATCTGCTCAGTAATATGCCCGCTCGCACGCGGACTAATGTCAGGCCGAAGGCAATTGAGCTTATCCATATCATCGAAGAAGCTCCGCGTATAATATTCCGCAATCGCCATCGGATGCTTCTTTTCCTTCGCCGCCTCGACCGCAATTTTATCTTCACCTTCATCCGCATTGTCCGTAAGGTGTCCCACGTCCGTAATATTCTGCACGTACGTAACGCTATAGCCCAGATACCTCAGATACCGCACCAGAACATCAAAGCTGACGTAGCTTTTCGCATGTCCCAGATGCGCATGCCCGTACACCGTAGGCCCGCAAACATAAACGCCGACCTTACCCTTGACCAAAGGCTTGAATTCTTCCTTCCGCCTGCTCAAACTGTTATACAATTCCAACGCCATATACCTCTTTCTCTCTTAGACACTGATTTACACTGTTCTTTTTTATAATTAGACACGGATTAACACGGATTTACACTGATAATTTTATTAATTACGCCCAAACCTCATGCCTTTGGCCAATCATTCCACTTATTCTCCTCGTACACATTTCTCTTGATATCCACAAACCATATTTTCAGTTCTGGAAAAGCGTTGCCTATCCTCCTCCACGCTTCACCATACTGTTTGGCTCGCCGGTTCATTCCGCATTTAAATCCTATGGGCAAAGCTAATACACATTTAATTTCACCATCTTCTAATCGCGAAATAGTCCTAAAAAACCCTTCAAAGAAATGCTTGGAACGTACCGGACGAGCCTTATGAAGACCTATACATTCGATAAATATCTTCTTGCTACTCCTTTGAGCAATAATATCAGCACCCTTTTCCCCGCTTTTACGTGGTTCGTTCAGCAGCTTATAACCTTTTCTGGACAATAATTCACGAAGTACTGATTCTACTTGTCTACTTTTTACTAATAGCGCCACTTTTTACCATCCACACTTTGCAGAGCAATCTTCTCGGGCGGCTCTATATGTGTTAAAAACCCATGCTTGCATCTTTTTGTCTAAAAACCGTGTAAATCCGTGTCTAAAATTAAATTCTTAACCGTGTTAATCTGTGTAAATCCGTGTCTAATTTATTCTTTTCAGTGTTAATCCGTGTCTAAAATTAAATTCTTAACCGTGTTAATCTGTGTAAATCCGTG
>Ga0315554_1000032_pt1 | contig 64867 bp, 59 predicted proteins | sample SalMarSW160370MG_FD_202114 | JGI IMG/M metagenome (GOLD analysis project Ga0315554, IMG submission 202114) | Salt marsh sediment microbial communities from the Plum Island Ecosystem LTER, Massachusetts, United States - Salt Marsh Sediment SW1603-70 ...
GCCGTATTCATGTGTTTGTTCGTTTACCCCGCACACTATCTTGGATTCGTGGTGGAGCAACGATACCAGCTTTCGCTAAGCCTATCAAGCCGGCGGAGCCGGGCAGCAGGGCCGAGCGGAAGATCACGATCACAATCGGCGCAGGTGAAAGCCACCATCCACGTCGATAACCGAACCTGTGGTGTAGGGCAAATCCCCTCGGATCACCACGGCCGCTGCGGCCCCCACATCTTCGGGCAGGCCCCATCTGCCCTCCGGCACCAGTCCGTCGGCAATCAGGCGATCGTATTTATCCTTGACCGCTCTGGTCATGTCCGTTGCCATGATCCCGGGGCGCAGCTCCACTACCTGGATACCCTCCGGGGCCAGACGAACCGACCATAACTGTACGGCCATGGACAGACCGGCCTTGGAGATGCAGTACTCCCCCCGGCTGATCGAGGCGGTATTTGCCGAGATCGAGGTAACAAACACGACCTTGAAGCCACCGGGTAGCAGGCACCCCGGTTTCTCCTGGAGCCAGTAGTTCACGACCCGCTGGGTCAGGAAGTAGGGACCCTTCAGGTTGGTGCGAATCAGCTCATCGAAGGATTGTTCGCTCGCCTCGGTGATGTCGGCGCGGACCTTCGGAGCGATCCCGGCGTTGTTGACCAGGGCGTCGATCCTTCCGAACTCCTGCAGCGTCGCTGCGACCAGAGCCAGCCGCTGATCGCTGTCCCCGATGTCACCCTGAAGAGCGGCAAATCTCTGATTCGACACCCTTTGCGCGCCTCGCTTACCGTCCCCGCTGCGCTCTCCCTGCCCGCCGTGCGCAGCATCCGCACCGTCCGCGCTGCGTTCGCGACGCAGCGACAGGCAGCGGTTCACTGTTTCCTCCGCCTCACTACGGTTGCGGGCATAATTCACCGCCACCGAACAACCTTCCCGGGCCAGTCGCAGGGCAATACCGCGGCCCAATCCCCGGCTTGCACCGGTGACCAGCACCACCGGAGCCTCAGGCTTGTCTTTCATGAAGCTAAGCATAGTTCATCCGACCGGCATCCGTCAAACACCGGGAAGGCCGCCGGTTTTACAGCTGCAGGTTTGACAGCTGCCGGCCGAGGCTTCCGGCCGCGGCTTTGACTTTTTTGCGGGAAAGACACAAGATGAGCGGGAAGGAGGATCGGAGTGATGAAAATCAACACCTCCCTGACGGCGAAAGGCCTCTTGCCCCAGATCAAGAAGCTGTTCGAGCTCTCCGCTGCCAAGATCCTTGCGATCCACCGGCGGTGGAAGCCGGAATCCGGAACCCCAGTATTCACGGTGAAGGGCAGATACACGACCCGGGGGTGGACCGAGTGGACCCAGGGTTTCCAGTTCGGAGCGGCGCTGCTGCAGTTCGACGCGGATGGAGACCAGCGCTTCCTGGACAACGGGATCGAAGGTACCCTGGCTACCATGGCCAGCCACGTCAGCCATATCGGCGTGCACGACCACGGCTTCAACAACATCAGCACCTACGGCAACCTTCTGCGCCTGTACCGGGAAGGGAAGGCGCCCCGGGACAGCTGGGCCGAAGCGTTCTGCGAGCTGGCCCTCAAGGTCTCCGGAGCCACCCAGGCGGCCCGCTGGACGGCTCTGCCGGACAACCTGGGCTACATCTACTCGTTCAACGGACCCCATTCCCTGTTCGTGGACACGATCCGTTCCCTCCGGGTTCTGAGCGCAGCCCACTCCTTGGGGCATGTGCTCATGGGCGAGCAGGACCGCAGGATCTCCCTGCTGGAACGGATGCTGCAGCACGCCGAGACCACCGCCCGCTACAACATCTACTTCGGCGAAGGTCGGGACATCTACGACGTTCGCGGGCGTGCTGTGCACGAGGCGATATTCAACATCACCAACGGAGCATTCCGCTGCCCGAGCACCCAGCAGGGCTACTCCCCGTTCTCGACCTGGACCCGGGGGCAGGCCTGGGCTCTGGCCGGGTACCCGGAGCAGCTGGAGTACCTGCACACCCTGCCCGAGCGGTCTTTCGCGGATCTGAAGGTCGCCGATCTGGGAGGAAAGGAAAGCTTCATGGAGCGTTTCCTCGAGACCTCCCGGGCGCTTGCGGATTTCTACATCGAGCAGACCCCCGCCGACGGGATTCCCTACTGGGACACGGGGGCACCGGGTCTGGTGCAATTGACAGGGTGGAGAGACAGGCCGGCGGATCCGTTCAACGACTACGAGCCGGTGGACAGCTCCGCGGCGGCCATCGCGGCGCAGGGGCTGCTGCGCCTGGGCCGCTTCCTGCAGGAGAGGGGAAACAAGGCCCAGGGACAGCGCTTCTTCCAGGCCGGCCTTACTGTAGCCGGGGCCCTGTTTGCCGATCCCTACCTCTGCACGGATGAAGGCCACGAAGGATTGATCCTGCACTCGGTCTACCACCGCCCAAACGGCTGGGATCACGTTCCGAAAGGACGGAAGGTGCCCTGCGGGGAGGCGACCATGTGGGGGGACTACCACGCCCGGGAGCTGGCCCTATACATCAAGAAGATCGCCGAAGGGGAGCCCTACTACACCTTCTGGAGTACCCTCTAGAGCGAGGAGAGCTTATGGAAGCGATACCATTGCAGGACCTGAGCAGACTGTGTATCCACACCATCACCACCCGTCCCTGGTCGCTGGATGACTCGATCCGCCACTACTCAGCCGCCGGGGTGGCGGGGATCTCGGTATGGCGCCAGGCAATCGAAGGCCTGGACGCCGTCGCGGCGGGCAGGCGGATCCGGGAGGCGGGAATGGTGGTGGTATCCCTTGTCCGGGGCGGGTTTTACCCGGCCCGAGAAAAGAAAGACAGGCGCAAGGCGATAGAAGAAAACCTGCGCATCATTGACGAGGCCGCCGCCCTGGGGGCGCCCCACGTGGTGCTGGTCTGCGGGGCGGTGCCCGGTCAGTCCCTGGAGGAGTCCCGCAGGCAGATCCGGGAGGGGATCCAGGCTACCCTGGCCCACGCCAAGGCAGCCGGGGTCAAGCTGGCCATCGAACCGCTTCACCCGATGTACGCGGACAGCCGCTCCGCTGTCAATACCCTGGCCCAAGCCAACGATATGGCCGAGGCGATCGACTCGCCCCTGGTGGGGGTGGCGGTGGATGTGTACCATCTGTGGTGGGATCCGGAGCTGGAGCAGCAGGTGCGGCGCTGCGGCCGGCTGGGAAAGATCCTGGCCTTTCACATCTGCGACTGGAGGACCCCGACCCAAGATCTGCTGTACGATCGGGGTCTGATGGGGGAGGGCTGCATCCCGATCCGCCGGATCCGCGGCTGGGTTGAATCGGCGGGATTCGCCGGGTTCAACGAAGTCGAGATCTTCTCCACCGCCAGATGGACCCAAGACCAGGAACGGTGGCTGCAGGAGATCCTCCGGGCCTACAAAGAGGCATCCTGAAGCTCCGGCAGCGGGAGGTGGAGCGTCACCCAATGTGCACGATAGAAAGAGAGGGAAACAAAATATGAAAGAGCACAAGATTGGGGTGATCATGAACGGCGTCACCGGCCGCATGGGTACGAATCAGCATCTGATCCGCAGCATCCTGGCCATCCGCGCCCAGGGCGGCACAGCCCTGGCAAACGGAGAGACGATCGTACCGGAGCCGATCCTGGTGGGCCGCAACCCCGATAAGCTGCAGGCCCTGGCCCAGGCCCACGGCCTGAAACGCACCTCCACGGATCTGGATGCCTGCCTGTCGGACGCAAACAACCTGATCTACTTCGACGCCCAGCGCACCGATCTGAGGAAAGGGCCGGTGCTCAAGGCGATTGCCGCGGGCAAGCACATCTACACGGAAAAGCCGCCGGCTCTGAACACGGCGGAGGCCATGGAGATGTACCGGGCCGCGGTCAAGATCGGGGTGAAAAACGGGGTGGTCCAGGACAAGCTCTGGCTGCCCGGGCTGCTGAAGCTCAAATACCTGAGGGACAACGGCTTCTTCGGCCGGATGCTCTCGGTGCGCTGCGAGTTCGGCTACTGGGTGTTCGACGGCATCGACCAGCCCTCCCAGAGACCCTCCTGGAACTACCGCAAGGAGGACGGCGGGGGGATCATCCTCGACATGTTCTGCCACTGGCGCTACGTTATCGATAACCTCTTCGCCCCGGTAAAATCCCTTTGCTGCATCGCCACTACCCACATCGACAGGCGGGTGGACGAACAGGGCCGGGAGTACCCCTGTACGGCCGAAGACGCGGCCTACGCCACCTTCCTCTGCCGGGGCGACGATGGGGATCTTATCTGCCACTTCAACTCCTCCTGGGTGGTGCGGGTGCGCCGGGATGACCTGGTGGTGTTCCAGGTGGAGGGAACCAGGGGCACCGCGGTTGCGGGCCTGCGGGACTGCTGGTTCCAGCCATCCGCCCTTACACCCCGGCCGATCTGGAACCCGGACCTGGCCCAGCCCATCGACTTCTACGAGCACTGGCAGAAGCTTCCGGACAACCGGGAGTACGACAACGCCTTCAAGGTGCAGTGGGAGCTGTTCCTCAGGCACGTGGTGGCAGACGAACCGTTTCCCTGGACCCTGCTGGAGGGGGCCAAGGGGGTGCAGCTGGCCGAGGCGGGAATGCGCTCCTGGGCCGAGCGGCGCTGGGTCGATCTGGAAGAGCTGGAGGACTGAGATCGTGATCAGCCCGGAGAACACCACGGCAGAGATCGGCGGCGCCGGGACCGAAACGGCGATTCTCGGAATCGGCAGCCTGGAGCAGCATTCGCTTCACCTTCCCGTGGAGACCGACTTCTTCTTCGCTTCCCGGGTGAGCCGGGAGGTGGCGGAGCGCCTGGAGGCGATGCTGCTGAACCCCCTGCCCTACTCCACCTCGCTGGAGCACCTGGATTTTGCCGGTACGGTGACGTTGAAGCCCGAAACATTGAGGGCCGTGGTCTGGGATATCGCCGAGTCGGTGCTGAGGTGGGGGATCCGCTACCTGGTGCTGCTGAACGCCCACGGCGGAAACTTCTGCCTGATTCCGACAGCCCGGCAGTGGAACATGGATAAAAGACTCCCCCATCTGCTGCTGGTCGATTTTTTTTCCGGGCTGAGCGACATGGGAGACAACCTGCACGCCGGGGAGGTGGAGACCTCGATGATGCTGCACCTGGCACCTGAGCGGGTGCGGGTGGAAAAACCCGAGGATTTCGTGCCTGAGTGGAGCCGGGCAGATCTGACCCACTTCGGCATGCGGGGAATCAGCCCTACGGGGGTGTGGGGTTACCCCAGCCGGGGCACCGCGGAAAAGGGAGCAAGATGGTTCGCCGAAGCCGTCGAATACTCGGTTCGGCGGATCCGGAGCCTGATAGCAGGATTTCACACGTCTTGACTGTATATAACAGAACCACTATGTTTTAATTGAAATAAAAATCCAAACAGAGGAGGTGGACGTATGTCCAAAAGAGTTATCGTTCTCATAGCTATATTGGCACTGATTGCATTTGCATTCGTTTCCTGTGCCAAAAAAGAAGAGAAAGCCGAAATGTGGAAACCGACCAAGCCGGTCCAGATCATCGTACCTTGGGGAGCCGGTGGATCGACCGACCAGATGACCCGGGTCGTGGCCGGTGATCTGGAGGAACCTCTGGGCCAGAAGATCGTGGTAGTGAACCAGCCCGGCGCTTCCGGCTCTGTAGGGACTAAAAACGCCCTGGATGCGGCCCACGACGGTTATACCTGGGCCGCCGGAGCCGCCGCCGACCTGGGTGCATACAAGGTGCGCGGTCTGATCGATACCACGCTGGATGACTGGGTTCTCTACCTGACGGTAGCAAACGTGTCGGTGATGTCTGTCAATGCCGACGAACCCTACCAGGACTTCGGAGAGCTTCTGCAGGCTTTCAAAGACCATCCGGGTCAGATCCCCGTTGCCACGGCCGGACAATTATCGGCCGGCCACAACTCCATGATCGCCATCCAAAAGTACACAGGTATCGAGTACAAGCACGTCACCTATGACGGCGGCAATCCCGCGGTCATCGCTACGGTAGCCGGGGAATGTGTGGCCGTGCCTCAGCTGGCCGTCGAGCAGGCGGACATGCTGGCCGGCGGCAAGCTCCGCGCCCTGGCCGTCCTGGATGACAAGCCTCTGGAGCTGGAGAAGTACGGCTCGATACCGCCGATCACCAAGTGGATCCCCGATTTCGCGCCGGCTCCGAATTACTTCGGTATCTGGATCCCCAAGGACGCCCCGCAGGAAGTGATAGACACCTTCGGCAAGCTCTGGGATGACGTGATGAAGAACTCCGAGGCTCTGAAGAAGTACGCGGCCAGCCGCGGTGCGGTCTTCGATCCCTCCTGGGGCGCAGAGGCCCAGAAAAAGGCCATGCCCTACCTGTCGATCATCGCCTGGAACCTGCAGGATGCGGGTCAGACCGTCATGTCCCCCGCCGACGTGGGAATCCCCAAGCCGTAGCAGGCGTGCAACGCGCGCGCTAAGCCGAACCTGCAAGAGCATCTCTCGAAATGAGAGATGCTCTTTTCATTTTTTCACCAATCCTGTAATAATTACAGCACAAACCTCATAAACTGAAAGCGCAAGGAGCTCGATATATGGAAGAGCGAAATATGCCGCGGGCGGATTTTGTCACATCGATTGGTCTGATTGCCTTCGGGATCGCGGTGCTGGTGATTTCGATCCAAATGCCCCGCTACGAAGAGCAGGGGGTAAACCGGTTCTCCGTTCCGGGGATCGTACCGGGCTTCCTCGGCGCGATCGTCGGCGTCCTGGGTCTGGTATTGTTCATCCGTTCGATCATCCGCAAGGGCTACAAACTCGGCCTGGACGGTACCGCGGCGAGCAGGTTCTTCAAGGCGGAGATCACCAAACGCTTCGCCATTACCATTCTGGTCAGCGTGGCCTACGGCTGGGGGCTGATCGGCCGGATCAACTACGAGATCGCCACGGCTATCTACATCTTCGCCTTCATCGTGATCTTCGATGTGAAGTGGAGGCAGGGTTTCAAAACCCAGTGGAAGAAAATAATGATCGCCGTCATCGTCGCCGTTCTGGTCGGCGGTATCGTTGGCACGACCTTTCGCCGTTTGTTCCTGGTGAATCTGCCGGGACCGGATCTGTTCTAAGGGGGAGGGACCATGATCGAAGGATTGCACCTCTGGATTCAAGGCCTGGTCGGTTTCATGAAGCTCAAGGTCCTCTTCGACGTGCTCTGGGCTACCCAGCTGGGGATCATCGTGGGCATGCTGCCCGGCCTGACCGCAACCATGGGGGTGGCTCTGATGACCACCCTGACCTTCAAGATGGAGACCTCCAACGCCGTGCTGATCCTGGTCTGCATGTACGTGGGGGCGATCTACGGCGGCAGCCGCAGCGCCATACTGCTGAACATCCCCGGTACTCCGGCAAACGCGGCCACGGCGGTTGACGGCTATCCTTTGGCCCGGCAGGGCCGAGCCGGACGAGCCATCGGCATCGCCACCACCGGTTCCTTCATCGGTTCCTTTATCGGGATGGCTATGCTCAGCCTGTTCACGCCGATCATCGGCAACTTCGCCTTGAACTTCAAGAGCTTCGAATTCACCTGGCTGGCCATCTTCGGAATCGTGATCTGCGGCAACCTGACCGCCCCCAAGGATCCCCTCAAGGGGTGGATCGCCGGATTTCTCGGCCTGTTCGTGGCCATGATCGGCATGGAGGGAATCCACGCCTACATCCGCTTCTCCTTCGGTTCGGTAGCGATGTCAGGGGGCATCGCCCTGCTGCCGGCCATGGTCGGGGCCTTCGGCTTCGCCGAGCTGATCACGATCATGAAGTTTCCGAAGATGGAGGTTGTGAAAACCAAGATCGAGAGGGTGGTGCCCCGGGTGCGGGATGTTCTCAAGTACTGGAAGACGATCCTCCGCTCGGGCATCATCGGCACCTTCATCGGCGCGGTGCCCGGCGTGGGGGAGGATATCGCCGCCTGGGTTTCCTACGATATGGCCAAGCGCTCGAGCAAGGATGGGCACAAGTTCGGCACCGGGGTGGAGGAGGGATTGATCGCTGCTGAAACCGGGAATAATGCATGCGTTGCAGGCGCGATGATACCGGTTCTTTCACTGGCAATTCCGGGTTCGGCACCGGCGGCGGTGCTCCTGGCCGCCATGTTTATCCACGGGGTGCGGCCCGGACCGTTGATCATGCTCGAGTCCCCCGAGTTCGTCTACCAGGTCGGGGCCATGGTGCTGCTGGCCTCCGCGGCCATGCTGATCCTGGGTCTCTCCCTGGTCAAGCTGATGGTCAAAGTGCTCATGGTGCCCCGGGAGAAACTGATGCCCATCGTCTTCACACTCTGCGTGGTCGGCGCCTTTGCCATCCAGGCCCGGGTCTTCGACGTGGGCGTGATGATCGTTTTCGGCATCATCGGCTACTACATGCGGGAGATGGACTATCCCGTGGCACCCCTGGTGCTGGGGATCATCCTGGGGGACATTCTGGACAAGAACCTGAGGCGGGCCCTGATCCTCTCCGATGGGGCGATCCTGCCCTTCTTTACCCGGCCGATCTGTGCGGTCATCGCGGCGATCACCCTCCTGACCATCGTCAGCAAGATGCGCTGGTTCCAGCTGGCCAGGGGGGCGGCGGTGCGGGGCGTCAAGTCGCTGTTTTCGAAGAAAAAGCAGAACTAGTTCAGGGTTAGACGACAGGCAAAGGAAGATTCGATCCTCCAAACGAAATGAACCCGTTCGACACAGCTTCAGGCCAGCCAGCGATCCAGGTTCTCTCGCACAAAATCGTGATCCGTCAGATGGGGGTAGCGGGCCATCACCGCGTCGATCTTCTGTGCCTGACCCGGGGACAGCCGTTCCTCCCGGCCTAATGGATGCACTCCCGCCACCAGACCGCTTGAAGCCAAAACGTAGAGGATCCCGGCGATGCAGCCCCGGAAGGCGTTTTCAGGGTCAAAGACCGCCTCATTGGATTCGGTGACCTGGGCCGCCAGTGTGAGCAGCTTGGAGGGGACGCTTCCCTTGGCCGCGCGAACCTGCTCCAGCTGCTCCACGGCCCGTTTTGTCCAATAGGCCCAGTGGCCCAGCAATCCCCCGACCACCTCCAGATGAACCATCCCCTTTTCGGTGGCGATCCGGTAGCGGGTCAGGAGGTCAACGAGGATCGAATCATCGTTTCCGGTGTACAGGGCGACCTCCCCGGCCCTGCCCGCTTCAGCTACGGCTCTTATCACCGCCAGGGTGTAGTAGCGGTTGAAGGGAGCCATCTTGATGGCCACCAGATTGGGGATTTCGGCCAGCTGCCGCCAAAACGATTCGGAGAGAATCCTCCCGCCGACCGCCGGTTGCAGGTAAAAGCCCATGATCGGCAGCACCCGGGCAACCTGGCGGGCGTGCTCCACCAGCAGCTCATCCTGGGTTCCCTTGAGAGCCCCAAGACTTAGAAGCCCCACCTGGTAGCCCAGCTCCCGGGAGGTTTCCGCCTCCCGCACGGCCTGAGCGGTTTCGCCGATGACCCCGGCGACCATCAGCGGCGGCTCTGAGGCGGCGGTCGGGGATTTCCAGGCGCGGACGGTTTCCATGGCCAGCTCCAGCACCGGCCGGTACAGGCCCACCTCGGGATCGTGGATGGCGAACTCCGTCGTGTGCACGCCCACCGCCAGCCCCCCGGCGCCGGCATCGAGGTAGTAGCGGGACAGGGCCCTCTGGTGGGACTCGTCCAGGCTCTGGTCCCTGTTCAGGGCCAGAGGATGGGCGGGGATCACCATCCCGGCCCGCAGGGCGTCTACGATTTCATCGGGGGGTAGAGGGAAATCCCGGCTGTTGTCCACGCTGCGCTCCTCCTTGGTCAGAACTTTCCATCACGTACCTGGTACTTGGTCGGCTTTTTCAGGGTTTTCTCTCCCCGCTGCACCCAATCCACAACCAGGGAGAGCATCGAATCGAGGGAAACCATTGGCGGTCCGAACAGGTCCAGACAGCGGGAAGAATTGGAGAGCAAGGCAGTGGGCTGCTCGCTGCCTGTGAAGCGGGCCGCAGTGCCGGCCATGGTTGCCATCCGCTCTGCCAGGGAACGCACGGACAGGGCCTGCGGACCGGCCACGTTCAATACCGAGGCTGGGGAGGAGGCCAGGGACAGGGACCGGGCGATGTAGTTGTTGGCGTCCCCCTGCCAGATCACGTTCACGTAGCCCATGGCCAGGTCAATCGCCTGTCCGTCAAGCACCTTCTGAGCCAGATCCACCAGCACACCGTAGCGCAGTTCGTTGGCGTAGTTCAGGCGGATGATCACCGTTTGAGTACCTCGAGCCGCGCTGAAGTGTTGGAAGATCCGCTCCCGTCCCAGGCAGGACATAGCGTACTCACCCAGCGGCTCCGGCCGGGTCTGCTCATCCGCTCCACCGGAGCCCGGCTCCACGAAGGGATAGACATTTCCAGTGGAGAAAACCACGATCCGCGCCGACGGACCGGACCAGCGCTCCGCAGTCAGGGCCGGCACGTAGGTGTTCATGGCCCAGGTCAGATGTTCCCCGGCGCCGGCACCGAACTTCATCCCCGCCAGGAAGAAGATGTTCGCCGCCTCCGGCAGGCCAGCATAGGCGCCGCGGTCGATCAGATCCGCCCGGACGGTTCGGATCCCTGCGGACTCCAGGCGGTCCCTGACCTGGGTATCGGAAAAGCGGGACACCGCATAGATCCGCCGCTGCCCACCCCCGGCTGCACAGGCGTTTTTCAGCAGTCTGCAGAGGGAGGGGCCCATCTTACCCCCTGCGCCGAGAACCAGGAAGTCTCCCCCGATCGAACGGAGCTGTTCGACGGTCCCGGGATGCGGCCGGCTCAGCTCCAGCTCCAGCTGCTCCTCGTTTTCAATCCGTTCGCTTTCCAATAGAGCTCCCTCGTGAGTTTAGAATACAAAGATTGAGACAAGAAGACAATCGACAGCCGATCGAGAAGCCCTTGCCCGAAACGCCGGCAGAGGCTACACTCCCAAGTACTATGTATGCCGTGGTACGCGGGAGCGGGGATTTGTTCCTGGGAGAGACCCTTCTCCGCACCGTGATGGTCGCCTGGATAGGTGCGGCCGTGGGGACCTTCTTTCTGCTGCTCTTTGTCACCGCACCCTACGGCCGCCACACCCGCGGCGGCTGGGGCCCGGCTATTTCGGCCAGGGCCGGCTGGATCTTGATGGAGGCGGTGGCTCCCCTGGCATTCCTCTACTACTTTCTCAAGGGCAACAAGAGCCCCAACCCGGTCACCGTCCTGTTTCTCGGCTTGTTCCTGCTCCACTATCTCAACCGGGCCTTCATCTACCCCTTCCGCATGAAGAACAGCGACCGACCCATGACGCTCACCGTGATCGTCATGGGGATGTTCTTCAACTCGGTGAACGGTCTGCTGAACGGCCGTTATCTCAATCTCTTCTCCTTCCGTTACACCCCCGGATGGCTGTCGGACATTCGCTTCCTCAGCGGGGTCGCCCTGTTCCTCTTCGGCATGGTCGTCAATCTCCATTCCGACGGAATCCTGCGCTCCCTCCGTGCCGAAACCGACTCCGGTTACCGGATTCCCCAGGGGGGAGCCTTTCATTTCGTTTCCTGCGGCAACTACCTCGGGGAGCTGGTCGAGTGGCTCGGTTGGGCCTTCCTGACCTGGTCCCTGGCCGGAGTTAGCTTTGCCGTCTGGACCGCGGCCAACCTGGTTCCCCGGGCCCTGGCCCACCACAGTTGGTATCAGAGAAAATTCCCGGATTACCCGGAAAAACGCAAGGCCATCATCCCCTACATTCTCTGAAACACATCCTCCCATTGTGCCGCGATCCGCCGGATATCGTAGCGGGAAAGCGCCGCATCCCTGCCCGCCCGCCTCAACCGCTCCCCCAGCCTCCTGCCGTCTGCCAGCGCAACCAGAACCCGGCAGACCGCCTGAGGATCCGCCTGGTAGAGCAGAGTTCCATCTTGCTGATGAAAAAGGCCGCCCGCAACCAGGGTATCCGAGTACGGGAGGATCTCTCCGGGACCCTGAATGGGCGGGCTCAGCACCGGAACGCCGCAGGCCATGGCTTCGATCACCGGGATACAGAAACCCTCCCACTCGGAAAGATTCAAAAACAGATCCATCCGATTGTACAGTTCCACCATCTCCCCCTCTCCCAACTCCGTTGCGATGATCTCGACTTTGTCCCCCACATCCTCCCGGGCGATCAGCGCCGGAAGATCCACTCCGCCCGGGGAGGCGGGCCGGTTGGTCTTGATCAGCAGCCGGCTGGCGCTTCGGTGCCGGGAGAGCAGGGCAAAGGAACGGACGATCAGATCGAGGCGTTTCCTCCGGGAGTTGTTGCCCACGGTTCCGACTACAAAAGTGTCGGCGCAACCATGTGGTCGACGCAGCCGCTTGCGTTCGGCCCCGGACAGTGGTGAGAACCGGCGGGTATCCACGCCGTGGGGGATGATCGGACCGATTTTGCAGCAGCCGACGGCACGGAGGTGTGAAGCGGTCTTTTGGGTCAGGGGAATGTAGATCGGCGTCTCGGGAAGTACCTGCCGGGGCGGGCGGGAGAACTGGGCCCAGAGATAGCAGGGAATAGGCGCCCCGTGCAGAAAGGGGAACTGGTCAGGATATCCGAGGGCGATCACAGCCTCCGGTCCGATCGGTGCAACCAGAGCCTCGAAACAGAGGGACTTCCCGGCCGACCCCTCCAGCCGCCACTGCAGCGCAGGAGCAGCTTCCCCGCCCCAGGCGCTTTGCCTCATCCGAGATTCCGGATCGGGACAAACCGGTCCGCCGAGGAAGACGCTTCGCCGCCGCTGCCTCCAGACGGCGGCCAGGGAGTCGAGCTGGCGGTAGAAGGAGGGCTTTCTGTCCAGGGGCAATCCCGAAAGCAGGAGGACAGCTCCGTTGCCTCTCACCGCGGCTCAGGCCCTGTACACGGGATGTCCGGAACGGAGGGTCAGGTGGACGCGCAGATCCGGATCCAGGACAACCAGATCTGCGTCCTTGCCCTCCTCCAGACTGCCCTTGTGTTCCTGCAGCCCCAGGACACAGGCCGGGTTGTAGGAGGCGCCGCGGATCGCCTGCTGGAGGGTGCAGCCGCCGTGGCGGACGCAGCGGGTGATCAGCTCGCTCATCCCGAGGGCGGTCCCGATCAACGTGCCGTCCAGGTAGCGGGCCGTGCCGTTTTTGGCCTCGTAGTCCAGACCGTGGTACAGATAACGGCCGTCGGGCAACCCCATGGCCTGGGTCCCGTCGGTGATCAGGATAAGGCGGTTTCCGCTCAGCCGCTGAACCGCCATCCTCAGCATAGCCGGGTGGATGTGAACGCCGTCGGAAATGATCTGGACACTCACCCCCTCGGATTCCAGCAGAGCCGGGATGGGACCCGGATCGCGGTGATGCATGGACGACATGGCGTTGAACAGATGGGTCGCGTGATCAATTCCTGCCTCGATCCCAGAAACCGTCTGCCCGTAGTCCGCCTGGGAGTGGCCGAAAGAGCAGATCACGCCCTGCTTCCGTAAGGTGGGGATCAGCTGCAGGGCCCCGGGCAGCTCCGGGGCGATGGTCATCATGCGCAGCCGATCACCGGCAAGCTCGCGGATCCGTCCGAGGGTACCGCCATCCACCGGGGCCAGGCAGTCCTCCTGGATCATCCCCCGTTTGCCTTTGGCGATGAAGGGGCCCTCCAGGTGGATGCCCAGAAGCTCCGCCCCCTCCGGATTCTGAAAGCGTCCCCGGGCGGCGGTGCGCAGGTGCGCGTTGTCCCCTGCCGGTTGATACACCGTGGTGGCCAGAAAACCGGTCACCCCGAAACGGGCACAGGTCAGGGCGATAACATCCAGGGCTTCCGGCGTGGCGTCCAGAACGTCGGCTCCGCCGGCGCCCTGGACGTGGACATCGATAAATCCCGGCGCCACGATCTTATCCCGGGCGTCGATCAGCCTGTCGAAATCCCGGCTCGTCCCTCGGGTGCGGATGCGCAGGATCTTGCCCTCTCCGATCAGAATCTCCCGGTTCTCCAGCTGTTCAAAGGGTGTGATGATCCGCCCGGCCGCAATCAACGTCTTTTCCATGAGGATGACAGAAGTGTAGAAAGTTCACGCCCTCCTGGTCAACGCCCGCTGATGCGGAGGCTGCAGAGACTCAGGGGCATTCATACTTGAGGAGGCTCCAAAAGCCGGATAAAATGAAAACCGAGGAGGGATTCACGGTGAACTCCGCAGTTGAGCAGAAAGCTCTGGAACGCTCAGGACAGAAACCGACCTACGCCCCCATGGAAAAAATCGGGGTGATCGTGGTGGATTCCTTTCCCGCCCTGGGAACCCTGGCCGCAATGCGTTTCATCGAGTGGGCTCAAGGCAATCCCGAGGGGGTGATCTCCCTGCCCACGGGTAAGACACCGGAACACTTCATCAAGGAGGTGGCCCGCCTGCGTGAGGGGTGGGAGACCCCGGAGGTGCGACGGGAACTGGAGGCGTGGGGTGTGGATCCGGGGCGGGACTGCAGGCTGGACGGGCTTCATTTCGTGCAGATCGACGAGTTCTACCCGATCAATCCCCTGCACCACAACAGCTTTTACTTCTACGTGAACCACTTCTACCTGGAGGGTTTCGGAGTGGAGCCCGAGCGGGCCCTGTTGATCGACTGCAGCCGGATCGGGCTTCCCGCAGGCAGGACCCTGGAAGAGATCTGGACCAACGACGAGGTGGATATCACCCTGCGCCACCGCATGGCCCGCAGCAGGGTCGAAAGGCAGCAGAAGGAGGTCATCCAGCGAATCGATCAATGGTGCGTCGAATACGAGGATCGGGTGCGGGCTTTGGGGGGAATCGGCTTCTTCCTGGGGGGAATCGGTCCGGACGGCCACATCGGTTTCAACGTCCGCGGATCGGATCTGTACTCCACCACCCGTCTGACCACCGTCAACTACGAAACTCAGGCGGCTGCGGCGGGCGATCTGGGAGGAATCGAGGTGGCCAGGAAACGTCTGGTAATCACTGTGGGTCTGGCCACCATCACATACAACCGGGACTGCGTAGCCCTGATCATCGCCGCCGGAGAGGCAAAGGCAGCCATCGTGGCCGAGGCCGTCCAGGCCGAGCGCCACGTCCGGGTTCCGGCCAGCGCCCTGCGCGTCCTGCCTTACGCCCGCTTCTACCTCACCCGGGGAGCGGCCAAGGCTCTGCGGTCCCGCAATCTGGAGACTTTCCTCTCCGCTGCGACGTTGACGGATGAGCAGATCGAACGGGTGGTTGTAGATCTGGCTTCGGAAAAGCAGAAGCGAATCGAAGGCCTGGAGGAAAGAGACTTCAGGGACTCTTCCTTCGCCGCCGGCCTGCTGGACTCCGGGCAAGGCTCGGTTCAGGACATCTGCAGGCGGGTGAGTGCGAGCCTTAAAAGCAAGATCGAGGCTGGGACGCACACCATGGCCGATACCGTTTTCCTGCATACCGAGCCCCATCACGACGACCTGATGTTGGGATACCTGCCCTTTATCGTCCGCCACATCCGGGATCATTCGACCCAGCACTACTTCGCTACCTTGACCAGCGGCTTCACCGCGGTGACCAACCACTTCATGCTCAAGTCTTGCCGGAAGCTGAAGAGCTTCATCGGCTCCCCGTCCTTCGGCGATCTGGAGAGCGCCGGCTACTTCGACCCGGGCAACCGCATCTTCCGCAACCGGGACATGTGGCAGTATCTGGACGGGGTAGCTGCTGGCTCCCGCACCATGAAGGACGACGGGGAAATGCGGCGGCTGTACCGAAACCTGGTGGAATTGTACGAAGAAGAGGATCGCCAGAGCCTGGAGGACCGCATCGAGGAGCTGATCAACTATTTCGAAACCCAGTACCCCGGGAAGAAAGACCTCCCCTACATCCAACAGCTGAAGGGGATGTGCAGGGAGTGGGAGGCGGACTGCCTGTGGGGTTACTTCGGCTGGAGTGGTGAATCGGTGCGCCACCTCCGACTCGGCTTCTACACCGGGGAGATCTTTACCGAGGAGCCGACGGTCTCCCGAGACGTGGCACCGGTGCTGAAGCTGCTGGAGGAGATCAATCCGGATGTGATTACCCTGGCTCTGGACCCGGAGGCCAGCGGACCGGACACCCACTACAAGGTGCTGCAAACCGTCACCGAGGCCATCCACCTCTACGAGGAGAGAACCGGGCGCAAGGATTTGAGGATTCTCGGCTACCGCAACGTCTGGTATCGCTTCCATCCCAGCGAGGCGGATATCTTCGTGCCGGTGTCTCTGAACATGTTCGCACTTCAGGAAAGCGCCTTCCGCAACACCTTCATCTCCCAGAAGTCCGCCTCCTTTCCCAGCTATGAACACGACGGCCCCTTCTCCGAGCTGGCCCAGATGATTCAGGTCAGCCAGTACCAAACGCTCAAGACCTGCCTGGGCCGGGAATTTTTCAACGAGCATCCCAGCGCCCTGATCCGTGCCACCAGAGGGATGGTATTCTTGAAAACTATGAGCCTGGAAGAACTGTACGATCATTCCCGATGCTTGAGGCGAAGCACCGAAAACCGTTGAAGCAGGTTGCCTCTAGTGGATCGGCCGTATTAGGATTCCCTGGCAGATGAGAAAACAGACTTTAAGCCCCGGAGAGCTCGGCCGGGCCCGGGGACTGTTCGTACTGTTCGCGGTCCTGAACGTGGTCTCCTTCACCCTGCTCAGCGGGAATATCATCACGCTGTACGTCCTGCGCGTGGGTGCGGGCAACTTCCTGGTCGGACTGCTGTCCTCGTTCATGTACTCCGCCTATCTGTTCCTGTTCGTCGGACGAAAGGTAGCGGCGAAGTGGGGGGTGGTTCCCCTGATGGGCAGGTTCTGGGCGATCCGCTACCTGCTGATGCTGCCGATTCTGGCATCTCCTTTCTTTGCCTCCAGGGGCTACGTAGAGCTGGCCTATGCCCTCATCATCTTCAGCGTGCTGGGATTCAACGTGGCCAGAGGAATCGCCATCGCGGCCTACAACCCGGTACTGGGGGAGATCGCCGCGGAAAAGGACCGGGGTGCCTTCATAGCTCGAATCCAGGCGATCCAGCAGTCGATCACCCTGGCTCTGGCCGTGGCCATGGCCTTGGTTCTGGGGCGCAGCGCGCCTCTGTACGTGTACTCCCTGTTCATCCTGGTGGGAATCAGCACCGGTCTGATCGCGGCCTCGATCGTCTTCCGCTTTCCCGAACCGGTGCAGACCGAACGATCCCGGGAGCGAAATATGTTCCAGGGTTTCAAGGATGCTTTCACTCAAGGGCACTTTCGGAAATTCATCCTGCTGTACTTCTTCACCACCCTTCTGATCTACATGGTGGCGCCCTTCCTGGTCGTCTATTTCAAGCGAGTCTACCAGCAGGCTGACAATGTGATTCTGTTCTTCCTGGTATTCGGCAGTATGGGGGCTGTTCTCATGGCCCTGGCCAGCGGATTTCTCATTGACAAGATCGGGGCCAAGCCGCTGTACTTCTTGTTCTTTGCCGTGTTCACCGTCGTTCTCATCCCTATGATCGTTTCCCCGCCGGTTGTCAGGGCCTGGGCGGTCTGGGTCTTTGCCTGTTCGGTTCTACTGTTCTTCAACCTGGGACAGTTCGGCATCATGAACGCAGGCCAAACCTACTTCCTGGGAGCTATAAAACCGGAGGACCGTCTCGATCTGGGGGTGATCTTTTTCATGACCCTGGGGGTGGCCGGAGCCTTGGGATCCGTCCTCGGGGGAGTGATCCTGGAAACCCTGGAGGTGTGGCTTGCCGGATCGGCTCTGTCGCCGCGGGCGGGAGAACTGCAGACCCGGGTGTATCAGATCTACTTCGGGGCGGTAGCACTGTGTTCGCTGGTCGTGCTGCTGTTCGTGAACTCCATGGAAAATCTGGGCGCCTATCCGATCCGCGACGCCATGGCCGCGATCTTTTCCCCCAGGGATCTGCGGGCGATCAGCCTGACCCACCGCCTCAGGCGGGTGCAGAGCTTGGCCGAAGAGAAGCAGACCCTCAAGGCCATGGGGGAGGCTCATTCCGGACTTTCCTTGAGCGACATCCTCTCCAGGCTGCGCTCCCCACGGTTTACCATCCGGGCCGAGGCGCTCCAGGCCCTGGCCGACGTGCCGCTGAACGAGTCGGCGGTTCAGGCACTCAGCTCCGAGGTGAAGAATCACGCCTTCACCACCGCCTACCTGGCCGCGGACATCATTGGTAGCAGGCGCATCAGGGAGGGCATCCCGGTACTGCGGAACAGTCTGGACACACAGGACTTTTTCCTCCAGGGCAAAGCCATGGTGGCGCTGGCCAGGTTGGAGGATGGGGAGAGTTATGGGAAAATACGGGGGAAGCTTCGGGAAACCACCAATCCCCGGGTGATCATCCACGCGGCCACGGCTCTGGAGCTGGTGAGAGACGTCGAGGCCATTCCCCTGCTGCTGGAGAAGATCGGAATGAAGATGCAGCCCTACGTCCGGGACGAGCTGATTCTCTCTCTGGCAGGGATCCTCGGCTTTGGTGAGTGGTTCTATCCGCAGTACGTCGCCTTTCTGGAAAGCGCCGCAACCGGTATCGCCATGCTGGGAGATTTCGTGGCGGACGCCCATGTCCCGGGGGTGCCAAAGGAACTGCTGGAGGAGCTTCTGGTCCGGCTGCCGCAGCGGGACCGCTCCCTATATACGGCCTTGGCCGTGGAGCTTCTGCAGAGCGCCGAGATCGTCGTTGCCGGGAAGAGCGTGAGCGGCTTCTTTTCAGACGCGATTCTGAATCCCAGGCTGATCAGGCTGGAGCGCTTCCTCTTTCTGGTCACGGCCGCGATCATCTGGTACGCCTGCCGTCCCGAAGCGCCTTCTGCACAGTAGGGAGTAGTCACACTCGGCCGAGTTCCGGATCATCCCCCTCTGGGCCTGGGGGCATTACTAGTCGGGACGAAGCTAGGCCGCCGGAATGGGCCATATTGGCTGGTTATACTAATAGCCCGTCGAGATTCGCCCAAAAATCGCTTACCGGAAAGATATCCAAAATGCAACAATTGGTAGAAATGTACATTTTTGACAGCTTCCGGGGCAGCGAAAATTTCCCTGCAGACCCGCCCTTAGTCGCCCCCTGCTTTTCCGGCGGGCAGCTTCATGACGAAGCGGGACCCCGAATGGGTGGCCGTCTTCGGCCAGTTCGCCGCCGCGAGCGACTCGTACCACACCTCACCACCGTGCTGCTCCACGATCTTCTGCACCAGGTACAGGCCCAAACCAGCCCCGTCACTCGAGGAGACCAGCCGGGAGAACTTCTTAAACAGCAGGGGGATCTTCTCCGTCGGGATCGGGGATCCCCCATTGGCCACGGCCAGGATCCACCACTCCCCCTCACTCTGGGCTGAAAACTCCAGCCACTGATTTCCGTACTTCAGGGCGTTGACGATGAAATTGCTGAAAACGATATCCAGCAGAGACACATCGGCGTAGACCACGGCCGCTTCAGGCCAATTCCAGCGGATTTCGAAATGGCTGTGGGCGATCCAGCGGTGGAGTCGTTCCAAAAGAGGTTCGATCACGTTTTGACGAATATCGATCATCTCGGGATTGTAGCGCAGCGTTCCCTTCTCCAATCTAGAGAGGTTGAGATAGTTCTTGACCATATCCCTGAATCGCTCAACATCCCGAACGACCTGGTCCAGGATCTCCCGATCCTCCGCCTGCAGGTTCTGCTCGGTGTCCTCGGCCAGAAGGGCCACGTTGAGCATCAAGGAACCGATCGAATTGTTGAGCTCGTGGGTCACAAAGCTGAGCAGCTCCTGGTAATCCTTGTTGGCCGCTTCCAGCTCGACGTTCTGCAGCTTGAGACGTTTCTCCCTCTCCCGGATCGCCTCCTTCATGCGCTGGAAGGCATCGGAGAGGACAAGGATCTCCTGGGCTCCCCCGGGGGGAGTCGAGTCCGTCTCGAATTGGCCTAGACGGATCTGGGCCGAGACTTCTACCAGGCGGGCCAGAGGCTTGACGATGCCCCGCGCGATGAGAAAGGCCGCCAGCAGCACCAATCCGAGGGTGGGAAAGATCAGAGTCGATAGAAAGGTAACGGCCCGGTTGCGGATATCGGTGTACTTGCGCTCCAGAACGCCGACGTAGAGAATCCCGATATTCTCACCCCGGGGATCGCGAATGGGCTCATAGGCGGAAAGGTACCACTCATCCACTACGAAGGCCCGCCGCAGCCATACCTCGCCCCGCTCCAGAACCTTCTGTCGGACCTCCTCGGAAACCCGGGTGCCGATGGCGATCGTGCCTTCAGGTCCCAGTACGGTGGTGGCAACCCGGACGTCCCGGCAGAAGACCGTGACCGTACCAAAGGGTTTGTTCCCATATAGATCATCTCCGAACAGGTTCCTCTGGATCTCCCGAACCAGCTCGATGTTCCCGTTCAACACCGTGCCCACGAAAGCGTCACCGCGCTCTCCCCGGTAAGTGGCAAAAAGACAGAGAAGCTCACCGGCCGGGCAGGCAGCCTGGGCTTGCTGTCCGCTGGGTATGTAGCCGATTTCCTCCAGATCCTCTCGAGAGAGTTGGACCATGCCCCGCTGGGGCTGTCCAGAGACGATGCCGAGACGAGCCAGGGACGGCGGGAACCCGGCGGTAAATATCAGGGAGATATCCGGTTCCAAGTTTCTTTCCAGCTGATCCAGCAACGCCACCGCATGGATTTGAGCGGAGAACGACAGCTCACCGAGCCTGCTTTCCAGCTCCGCACGGGCCTCTTTCAATCCCAGCTCAACGCGGCTGATCGCTTCGGAGCGCACCGCGTCGGAGATCAGCACCGCACCGAGGATCGTGCTCGCAAGAGTGGAAAAGACGATCAGGCCGAAGACGCTGAAAAAGATCCTGTTGACGAGTTTCACGAGGCTCCGGCCCGCCCTTCCTCCGGAGGTTTGAAGACCACGGAGATCCGCTTCCGTCCATCCATCTTCGCCACCAGAGGTTCTTCGAAGCGCAGGTGGAGGAAATGTTCGGTTCGGTGGGCAGGCGGATGGGAGCGCAGCCAATCCCAATCGATGAAGTTCGTTCCGGAATTGCAGGGGATGTCGAAGTAGCCGATATTCATCGAGGTTACATTGTGGAAGAAGTGCGATCCCAGTGAAGGATCGACCTTGAAGTCCGGCAGCTCCGCCTCGACGATGATTTTGACATTGGAGATGTGATTCCAGTTGACGGGAATCCCCAACCACGGATCCCGGCTGCCCCACCGGCCGGGACCGATGAGGATGTAGTGCCGGTTCTCCTTCTTCAACAGGTTGTTCAACTCCTCCAGTTCTCGAGTCATCTCCACGGTGCGGGCCTTGTCGAAACGCTCCGGGTCAACGAAGATCACATCCCGCAGACCGTCGATGCGACCGTTGCCCATGGCGCGATCCGAGTATAGGACAAGTTGGTCCCTGTCCACCTCCGACAGCTCCAGATTGTACTCCTCCAGGTCTCCCAGTAGGGGTTTGATCTGAAGGATGTAGAAGTTGGGCTTTCCGTTTCCAGCCGGCGCGAGATCCACGGCAAACTCGATTTCTACGGGCGTGCCCATCGCGCCTTTGACGAACTCCAGCACCACCTCGAGAATCCCGGCCAGGGGGAAAGAGTCGTACTTCAGGATGTAGGCGAAGTTCACGACCCGCGGGCCTCGTGCATCGACTCCCACCTGCAAGCGGTTGTTCTGGACGTCCCAGGTAGAGGCGCAGTACTGCAGCACCCCGTGGTCCCGGGCTTCACCCAGAGACAGGCGACTCAAGGTAGCATCGTCTCCCCCGATCAGGTTCACATGATCGTCGGTCATGTCGATGCCGTAAAACTCCTGCTGGCTGAACTCCAGCTGCTCCTCCGGTGAGACGAAGTCGATCTTGGGGTAATGGGGACAGAAGCGAAAGGCCTTCTCCCCGTCGATCACGTATTTGCCCAGACCGATGCCGATCACGGCGATGCCGTCTTCCGGTTTGAGATAGGCCACCGGGTAGTAGTTGTACGACTGGGCAACCCCCGAGAAATGTGGATAGTAGTACCGACCGTGCCGGCCTCCCACCACCCCCTGGATCAGCACGGCCATCTTCTCCTCGTCGGTCTTGTAGCTGATGGCGTCGAAGTAGGCCCGGGCGGAATCGGAGAGGATCGAGGCGTAGACCAGCTTGACCGCCTCCTCCAGATGCTGCAGACGGACGCCGGAATCCGGATGATTGTTGGGTAGCAGGAAGGTGTCGTAGATGCCGGCGAAGGGCTGGGACAGGGAATCCTCGAACATCCCGGAGGAGCGCACAGATAGAGGTCCCTCGGAGTACTTGAGGTAGCGCCGCAGCTTGTTCCGCAGACCGGGGGACAGCTCCCCGGCCAGGAAGCGCTCCTTCACCTCCTGATAGGCAGCGGCCCGGGTGAAGAACTCCCGAAGGTTGTTCTGCTCGACAAAGAAATCGTACTCCTCCGTACCGACCACCGCGGTCTGGGGGATGCGGATGTTCACGTCGGGGATCAGGGTGTTGAGATCGCAGTTCTCGATCATCAGATGCAGGAAGGCCATGCCCCGGCCCTTCCCTCCCAGGGACCCCTCCCCCAGGCGCAGCACGTGGTGCACCTCGTCCAGCAGGGACTCGTCGAAGGGAACCACCTGACCCCGGGTTTGGTTCTGCTGCACCTGCTCGTGCACCTCCAGCAGATGCTGTCTCAGTTCGGTGGTGGAGTTGAAGTCGCTGACCTTCACAGGCTGCAGCTCCTTGGCGATCTGGATCTCCCCGTGGGCCATGAGCCAGCCGGAAAAGTGGTTGCGGTTGGCGTGATACACCAGGGATTCGTCCGGAACGGTGAACAGCAGGTCCTTGAACTCCTCCATGCTGCGTGCCCGGCCGATGGGCTCACCCTCCCGATCGCGGAACACGAAATCCCCGAAACCGAGGTACTGGAATACGAACTCCGTCAGCTCCATGGACAGATTCTCCGAAGCTTTATTGATATGGCTGACGTTCAGCTTCCTGGCCGTGTCAGCAGCCCCCACCTCGGCGGATTGGAGCAGGATGGAAAGGTCCGGCAACTGCCGGCGCACGTACTCGATGAGCTTCACCCCCGCCTGATCGTCCCGCCTGCCCTGGACCGGGAACTTCATATCCGTGATCAGGCAGAGCAGGTAATCCTTGTACTCCTCGATGATGCTCTGGGCTTCTTCGAAGCTCTCCGCCATCAGCACCTTGGGCCGCGCCCTCATGCGCAGGAGCTTCTTCACCTCCACCAGGTGTTCGTCGGTGATTATCCTCTGGGTCTGCTTCATGATCTCGGTGTACAGCAGGGGCAGGTAGCGGGAGTAGTAGCGGATCGAGTCCTCCACCAGCAGGATGACCCGCACCAGGCCGATCTTGGTGTCCTTGACCGCGTTGATCTTGTCCTCGATGTACTTGATCATGGCCAGGAAGATCTTCGAATCCCCGTTCCACACGAAAACCTTGTCCAGGTAGATCAGCCGATCCCTCTTCTCGGCGATCAGGGAGATCTCGGTGTTGTCGTTCAGCAGCAGCAGAATGGGAATATCGGGATTGACCTCCCGGATCCGGCGGCTCAACTCGAAGGGGCTGATTTCATCGATGCGCATGGTCAGGATCACCATGTCGAAGGAGCGGTTTTTCAGGATCTCGATCGCCTCCTCTCCGAAGGAGACGCTGGTGATGCGGGGCGCGGTGGACAGATTGAGCTGGTGGTACTCCCCGAAAATCTTTTCGGTGAGCTTGTCCTCCTCTTCGAGGATGAAGGCGTCGTAGATGGTCGCGACCAGGAGGATCTCCCGGACCCTGAACTGCATCAGGTCGTGGTAGATGTCATTGTCGGTCTTGTACCGCTTGACCAGCTCCGTCAACCGCTGCTTAAAGGGAACTTCCATTACTAGTCAGGATAAACAAAAATGACGCCCCAGCCAATAGGGCTGCGGGATGGGCCGGCGGGGCATGCCGGCTCCACCTATGTCTGGAACAACTCTTGACGCAATTGCAGCGATTAATTATGATGTATGCTGAATGTTGTCATACATCATAACATTATGGTCACTTTGAGGGGTCGATCGATCTACAACGACGAGGGAATCTCCCTGTCTCTGGAAAACGGCCGGATTGCGGACGTACAACCTGCGGAAATCCCACCGGATGCACCCTATGTCTCGCCGGGCTTTTTCGATCTCCAGGTGAACGGCTACGCCGGAAATGACTATAACTCCCCCGACCTGAGCACCGCCGAGATAAGAAGGATCGTGGATCTCCTGGCAGAATCCGGTACCACCGGTCATCTCGCCACTGTTATCACAGGCCCTACGAAACGAATCGAATCCAACCTCCGAACCATAGCCGGGGCGATCGCAGCAGATTCTTTATTGGCCGAAGCGATCCGAGGGATTCATCTGGAAGGACCCTACATCTCCGCTGAGGAGGGAGCAAGGGGTGCCCACCAGGCGAAGTATGTTCACGACCCCGACTTCGATGAGTTTCAGGGCTGGCAGGAGGCCTGCGGAAACCGTATCAAGATCATTACTTTGGCTCCGGAACGCAAGGGAGCGCTTGAGTTCATCGAAAGAGTGAGCCGGGGGGGAACGATTGTGGCAATAGGGCATACCGGCTCCTCCGCGCAGAGGATCATGGAGGCGGTGGAGGCCGGAGCCCGGATGTCTACGCATCTGGGCAATGGAAGTCACAGTATGGTCCCCCGGCTGCAGAACTACATCTGGGAGCAGCTGGCGGAGGACCGCTTGCACGCTGGAATCATATCCGACGGTTATCACCTGCCCGCCGCGGTGGTCAAAGTGATCGCCCGTGCCAAAGGGCTGCGGCGACTCATCCTGGTGAGCGACGTCGCGGTGATGGGAGGAAAAGAACCGGGAGTCTACGAGTGGGACGGCGTCGCCGTACGGGTGTATGAAGACGGTCACCTGGGTCTGGCCGATGCCGAGTTTCTGGCCGGAGCCGGGCACCTCCTGGACAGATGCATCGCGCAGTTCATCCGCTTCACCGGTGTTCGGATTGACGAAGCTGTCCGGCTGTGCACGACGAATCCAGCGCAGTTTCTTGGACTGCAACCCGCGGGGGAAGGATTTTCCGCCGGATTGCCCGCCGACCTGACGCTTTTTCGCTGGAATCCGAGTGCGGACAAACTGGAAGTGGAAAAAACGGTCCTGGGCGGAGATGTTCTGTACGACGGCAAGCGAAGCTGAGAGATTCAATGTTGAAAAACCTCAAGAGTGAGAGCCTGAACACCGCAACCCAGGAGCAGATCAAGGTCTTCATCATTGAATCGGGATTGAAAGCAGGTGACCTGCTCCCGACGGAGAAGGCTCTGGAGGAACAGCTGGGGATCAGCCGGACTTCGATCAGGGAAGCTCTGCGTTCGTTGGAAGCCATCGGTATCGTGGAAAGCAGGCAGGGAGTGGGCCGCTTTCTCAGGGAGTTCAACTACGACGCCATTCTCGAAAATCTGTCCTACAACATCAACGTCAACGTCAAAGATTTCCGGGAGATCATCGACGTGCGCATGGCTCTGGAGTCCTGCTTCCTCGAGAGAGTCGTACCCCGCATAGATGAAAATGACATCCATCAGCTGTACGAGATTCTGGACAAGATGGCCGAAGAAGTCAGTGCGGGAGAAGAAGAGCAGCAGCTGATACGGGTACATACGGAGTTCCATCTAAAACTCTACGAGAAGGAGAACAACAAGCTGTTGCTTCATCTCATCCGGATCTTCGCTACCATCCAGCGTATGCTCACGGTGGCAAATCGCTACCACACATCGGACCGCAAGGAGTTCATAGAGCTGCACCGCAGGCTCGTTCAGGCGATCGAAAGAAGAGATCCCGTGCTTGCAGTAGACCGCCTGGTTGAACACTTCAAGGACGTGGTGGCCTGGATTCAGGAACATGAGCAAGAGGAAAGGAGGTGATTTGAGGCTATCTACCCGTTAGAGTTTTTTTGTGGTCCGTGGGATCACAGCAGAATCTTAATTGGAAAAGACAACAGGAGGTTATCATGAAAAAGGCACTGCTTTATCTGATTTTGTCCTTTTTCGTCGTTGGATTTGCATTCAGCGGCGGGCAAACGGAGATCCAAACGATCAAGCTAGGACACATTCGCGATGAAGCTCACCCGACCCACAAGGGGGCTCTCGAGTTCGCCAAACTGGTAGAACAACGCACCGACGGCCGAATCAAGATCGAGGTGTTTCCCAACAGTCAGCTGGGTGGAATTCAGGAGATGTTTACCCAGATCCAGACCGGAGATTTGGAAATGGTATACGGAGGCATCAACACCCTCGGATTCATCGATGGCGGCGATGCTTTTGAAATTACCGCGATCCCATTTCTCTACCGTGATTACGAGCATATGCGAAATTCCCTGAAAGCGGATTTTTTCAAGCCCGTATTGGAAGATGCGGAGAGAAAGACCGGCATTAAAGTACTGAACATAGCCGGGGATACGGCGCCCCGGGGCTTGTCCGCAAACAGGCCGATCAGAAAACCGGAAGACTTCAGGGGTTTGAAGATCCGGACCGCCGCCAGCGAAGTGGTACTCAGGGTTATGAAAAAATTAGGTGCCCTTCCGCAGCAAATCCCCTTTGCCGAATTGTACGTAGCGCTCAAAACCGGCGTCGTGGACGCACAGGAAAACGGTGCTATCGTCGTGAAAAACAACTCGCTGTACGAAGTTCAGGATTATTACATGAAAACAGACTATATCCGGGACGTCGAGACCTTCTACATAAACCCTGAATTTTGGAACTCGTTGTCTGCAGAGGATCAGCAGATCCTGATGGAGGCCAGCGAAGAAGCCGGAGCTCTGGTCACGGACCTTACCCAAGAGCAGCTTCAGGAGGCCTATGATTTTTTGGATTCGAAGATAACGGTCATACGGCCGCCCGAGCTCGATCTGGAGGCGATCCGCAAGGTCCTGGAAGGAACCTTTTCAGATTGGGAAGGTGTGAAATGGCCGAAAGGTCTGCTGGCAAAGATTCGAGGTCTATAGACCTATAGTCCGAGCTTAGCACCGATTACCGCATCGATCAGGGAAGGACGGCCATAGCCGGACTTCCCTGATCACGATTAGCACGAAAAAACACACTCAATGATCGTAGTACTTTTTGGATTACTTTTCCTGCTGATAGGTTTCGGATTCAGCATATGGTCAGCAATGGGAATCAGCGGCGTCATCTACATCCTGTTGAGAGGTGACGTGTCCCTGCGAATCGTGGCCTCCCAGATGGTAGGGGGCATCGATTCCACGACCCTGGTGGCGATTCCATTCTTCATTTTCGTAGGCAATTTGATGAATCGCTCGGGAATCACCCGAAAACTGGCCGACTTCGCCGATTTCTTCGTAGGACGATTTCGCGGCGGTTTGGCCTACGTGTCGATCGTCGTTAGCGTCATTATGGCGGGCGTGTCAGGATCCGCCGTGGCTGACGCCAGCTCGGTCTCCGCTGTATTGCATCCCATCATGCGTCAGAGAGGTTACGACGACACCTTCTCCGCCTCGATAAACGCCAGCTCGGCTGTTATCGGCCCGATCTTTCCACCCAGCATCCCGATGATTTTCATCGGCGTCATCACCGGACTTTCCATCGGCCGATTGTTCCTTGGTGGAGTAATTCCCGGTCTGCTGATGGCCGCTTTTCTCTGGGTGGTATCAGCCGTTGAAAGTGGAAGAAGAAAGTACCCGCGGGTCGAGGCACAATTCAACCTTAGACGTTTCTTTGCGGTGCTGAAGGATACCGCTCTGGCCATCCTGGCGCCCGCGTTTGTGCTGGCCGGCGTTATCTTCGGTTTCGTAACTCTGGTTGAAGTAGCGGCGCTTGCCATACTCTACGTCCTGTTTCTATCGCTCGTCGTGTACCGAACGATTTCCGTCAAAAAGCTTTTCGAGGCTTTCGTGGAGACCGCCGTGTTCTCTTCCTCTATCATGATCATCTTCGCCGTAGTGGGTCTCTACCAGTACATCGTCGCCTCCGAGCAGTTGGGCCGACAGTTGCTGTATTTAGTGGAATCCCTGCACATGGGAAAAAACATCTTTCTCCTGTTCTCCATGATCTTTTTCTTGCTGATGGGCTGCGTCCTCGATGCCGTACCGGTCATGCTCATCTTTTTTCCGGTGCTATTGCCCATAGCTATAAGTCTGGGCATCGATCCCACCCACTTCGGGGTGATTGTGGTCCTGAATCTCATGATCGGCTTGCTCACACCGCCGATCGGGGCTTTACTGTTCATCCAGACCAAGATCGCCAATCTTCCCTTCAATACCCTGATACGGGCGATCTGGCCGTTTACCCTGGCACTGATAGGTGTGCTGATCCTGGTCACCTACGTACCGGCGTTGATCCTTTGGATACCCAACCTGGTGTTCGGAGTTGGAGGATAAACCTATGCAGAAGATATGTGATGGAATGCACTGGTTCCTGACCCGGCTTAGCGGAGTGCTTTTCGCCGGTGTTTTTGCCGTAACCGTTTTAAACATCAGTCTACGAAACCTCGGCGGGGTTACCTGGCTCTGGATCCCCGGCGTCTCTCGCCTGCTGTTCATTTGGACTATTTTCATGGGAACGGCCGTTCTTTACGAACGAAAGGATCACCTTATCATGGATTTCTTTGTCAACAAACTGGCACCTGAGAAACAGGCAAGGCTCCAGCTGGCAATCAACGGCGTCTTTCTGGCATTCTTAGTGCTATTTGTGATTTACGGGCTGAACATCGCAAAGGTCAGAATGCATATATCTTTCGAGACCTGGAAGTTTCCTACGGGCGTCGCCTATCTGGCAGCACCGGTATCAGGATCGATCATGATCCTCTTTTGTATCAATAAAATCCGTCGCTTTCTGAAAGGACAGAGGGATGAATAGAGAATTTGAGTCATACATGAGTGCCATATCGACAATCGTGTCGAAAATCGCTTCCCAGGAGGCGATATTCTCCGAGGCAGCCCGGGTGATGGCCGAATCGATCGCCGCCGATGGTATCATACACGTAATCGGGCCCGGGGGACACTCCAACATGGGGGCCGAAGAGGTCTTGTGGCGGGCCGGTGGCCTTGTTCCTATCAATGCGATCCTCGATGCCGGCACGAACCTGATTCACGGCGCCAAGCGTTCCAACTACGTCGAACGTACCCCCGGCTATGCCCAAAAGATATTAGACGCCTACCGGGTGGGCCGCTACCCCGGCGAAGTCATCATCATCGTAAACGCCTACGGTATCAATGCAATGTGCCTGGACACGGTAATGGAGGCAAAGAGGAGAAAGATGGTGACGATCGCCATCACCTCCAGGGAGTTCGCCGACAGACTGCCAACAGATCATCCCTCCCGCCACCCCTCCGCTAAGAATCTCTATCAGGAGGCGGACTATTTCATCAACTGTCACCTTCCTTACGGTGACGCGGTTGTCGAGGTAGAGGGTTGCAGACAAAAAACAGGCCCAACAGCCACAATCTGCAATGTGGTGGCGTTGAATCTGCTCGTCATAGAAACGGTAAAACAGCTCGTTGCCCTTGGCGCGGAACCACCTCTGTGGATGAGCGCCAATCTACCCGGCGGGGATGAGGCAAACAGGGCTTTTGAAGAAAAGTACATTCCCCGGATCAAACATCTCGGTTGATCGGGGACTCCGACAGCGGACAAATATCTACGTCACAGATATCAGTGCTTTGATCCGCCGCACGATCGATTCGCTGTCCAGGTGATGGAGCTCAAGCAGGTCCTCCCGATCCCCCACGCCCACGAACAGGTCCGGGATGGCCATGGTCTCCAGAGGCACGGCGGACCCTATTTTCGCCAACTGTTCGGCGATGGCGCTTCCGAAGCCACCGCAGAGGTTGTGCTCCTCCAGGGTGACGACCAGCTTCACGGCATTCGAGCTTCCCGACAGGGCGTCCCGCACCGCCCCGGTATCGATCGGTTTGATGCTCGGGTGGTCCCAGACCCCGGCTGATATCCCCTCCTGCGCCAACAGCTCCGCCGCCTCCAGAGCTTTGTGCACCATGTAGCCGCTGGCCAGGATCGAGACCTCCGCACCCTCCCGCAGCTGGATGGCTCTCCCGATCATCGGCCCCTCCGGGTTCGAAGGCACATCCGGTTCCTGCCCGGAGCCCAGGCGGATATATACCGGACCTTCGGCATCGTAGGCCTCCCGGATCGCCTTCCCGATCTGCCGGGCGTTCGAAGGCTGAAGGACCTTCATGTTGGGGAAGGAGCGCATCACCGCCAGGTCCTCCGTCCCGTAGTGGGTCGAGCCCAGAGGGGCTCCGCTGATCCCGCTCATAATCGGCACGAACAGCACGTGCAGGTTGTTGTAGCAAACGTCTGTTCGAACCTGCTCGCAGGCGCGCATGTAGATGAAGGGGCAGATGGAGGTAACGATCGGCACCTTCCCCTCGAAGGCCAGTCCGGCGGCGATGCCGACCATGTTCTGTTCGCAGATGCCCACGTTGAAAAAGTTGTCGGGGCGGGCGTCTTTGAATCCCAAGACGTGACAGGTGCGGGCCAGGTCGGCTGCCAGCACCATGCAGTTGTCCCTCTCCTTTCCGAGCTCGACCACCGCCTTGGCGAACCGCTCCCGGGGATTGAACGTGCTCCACTCAGCCGCCACTGACGGCCTCCCCGGCAAGCTGCTCCCGCCTTCTCTCCAGCTGCTCCAGCGCCCGCCGGGCCTCCTCCGTTCCCGGCGCCGGCCCGGTGTTGTGGTAGGTCACCACGTTCTCCATGAAATCGACGCCCTTGCCCTTCACCGTGTTGGCGATCAGCAGCGAGGGCTTACCCGCTTCGAAAGGCACGCTGCTGAGCACTTCGGTAAGCGCTTCCAGGTCGTGGCCGTCGACGCTTCTGCAGGCCCAGCCGAAGGCTTTGAACTTGTCCGCGATCGGCTCGATGGAGAGGAGCTCTTCGGTTTCGGCGTCGCTCTGCAGACCGTTGCGGTCGATGATCATGACGAAGTTGTCCAGCCGGTGATGGGCGGCGAACAGCACCGACTCCCACACCACGCCCTCCTGGATCTCTCCGTCCCCCACGAGCACGAACACCCGGTGCCTCTTCCCGTCCGCTTTCGCGGCGACTGCCATACCCAGCCCGACCGGGGGACCGTGCCCCAGAGAGCCGGTGGCCAGCTCCACCCCGGGAAGCCCCTGCACCGGATGTCCCCCCAGGCGCGAGTTGAGGTCGTAGTAGGTGTCCAGAGTGGAAACGGGGAAGTAGCCCCGCTGGGCCAGGGTGGCGTAGAGGGCGGTGCAGGCGTGGCCCTTGCTGAGGAGGAAGCGATCCCGCGCCGGGTGATGGGGATCATCGGGATCCAGGCGCATCACGGCGAAGAACAGGGCCGTGAGGATCTCCACCATGGAGAGGGCGCCTCCCGAGTGCCCCTTACCCCTGCCAATGATCATCCTCATCACGTTGAGGCGGATCTCCGCGGCGTGGAGCTCCATCCGACTGGTGTCAAGTTTCAAAGGTTCAAGCATTGCATTTGCACCCCGCTATTGCACCACGGGATAATACCACAAAAGGAAAGATCAGTCAGGGGGCAGCTACACCAGCCCCTGGTCGATCATGGAATCGGCGACCTTCCTGAAGCCGGCGATGTTGGCACCGTTGACGTAGTTGCCCCCTGTTCCGTACTCCTCCGCGGCCCGGCGGCAGGACTGATGGATGTTGATCATGATGCCGTGCAGCTTGGAATCCACCTCCTCCCGAGACCAGCTCATGTGCATACTGTTCTGGGCCATCTCCAGACCGGAGCAGGCCACGCCCCCGGCGTTGGCCGCCTTGGCCGGTCCGAACAGCACGCCCTGGGAGATCAGGAACTCCGTGGCCTCCAGCGTGGTGGGCATGTTGGCCCCTTCGGACACGCAGATGCAGCCCTTCTCCACCAGAGTCTTGGCGTCCTCCAGCTCCAGCTCGTTCTGGGTGGCCGAAGGCAGGGCAATCTCGGCCTCGGCCAAACCCCAGGGGCGCTTGCCCTCCACGTACCTGGCCTTCTTGTAGGTCTGGGCGTACTCCTTGATCCGGCCGCGGCGGATGTTCTTCAGCTCCATGACGAACTCCCACTTCTCCTCATCCACACCGTCCTCATCCACGATGGTTCCGTTGGAATCGGAGAGGGTCACCACTTTGGCTCCAAGCTGGTTGAGCTTTTGAACCGTGTATTGGGCCACGTTTCCCGAACCGGACACCGCCACCCGTTTTCCCTGTAAGTTCATGTCTTTGGTACCCAGCATCTCCTGGGCGAAGTAGACGTTGCCGAAGCCGGTGGCCTCCGGGCGGATCAGACTTCCTCCCCAGTTCAAGCCCTTGCCGGTGAACACCCCTTCGAAGAGGTTGCGCAGGCGCTTGTACTGGCCGAACATGTAGCCGATCTCCCGGCCACCCACACCGATGTCCCCGGCGGGCACGTCCGTGTTGGCGCCGATGTGGCGGAACAGCTCGTTCATGAAACTCTGGCAGAAGCGCATCACCTCCTCATCGCTCTTACCCTTGGGATCGAAGTCGCTTCCCCCCTTGCCGCCGCCCATGGCCAGGCCGGTGAGGCTGTTCTTGAAGGTCTGTTCGAAACCGAGGAACTTGAGGATGCTCAGGTTCACGGAGGGGTGAAAACGGATGCCCCCCTTGTAGGGCCCGATGGCGCTGTTGAACTCGATGCGATAGGCCCGGTTGACGCGATAGTCTCCCCGATCATCCTGCCAGGGAACCCGAAAGGTGATGATCCGTTCCGGTTCGATCAGCCGCTCCAGGATCGCCGCCTTGCGGTACTTGGGATCCCGTTCCACCACCATGTCCAGAGAGCCGAGCACCTCGCGAACCGCCTGCAGGAATTCCTTTTCCCAGGGATATCGTTTGCTGACCTGCTCGATCACATCGTTCACATAATTGCCCATGACTACCTCCTCCTGGTATATTTCAGCGTCACTAAATCGATTTTTCTTTTTCAATTCTAAATCAAAATTTCATTTTAAACAATATTCACGCAGGCGGATTTTCGAAGTTTGTCCTGGTTCGATTCCAAATAGTGATAATGGTTTTGCCAAAGGCAGGATAGCAACCAGCCAGATCAGCGGTCCGCCGAGGTGATACGGGCGGTGATCGAGCGGATGCTGTTCGCCAGCGTCTCGGGCAGGCGATCGCCCTTAGCCGCCGCCGCCAGAAGATCGTCGATGCCTTCCTGGAAGGGAACCGAGCCCAGCAGGGTTGTACCGTAGGTCTCGGCCAGCTGCGCCGCCTGGGAGTCGCTGCCGGAACGTACCATGTTCTCGATCACCCCGACCATGGGGACCTTCAATTCACTGAGCATGGCGACTAGCCGCTCCACGACATGTCGTACCAACCGGGACGGGGTGGTGACGACCAGGAACTCCGGATGCCGCAGATAACGAAGCACATCGAAGATCTCGTCGCCGATTCCGGGGGGCATATCGATGAGCAGGAAATCGAGAGGATTCCAGATCGTTATCGCCAACAGCTCCAGCATCGCCTGACTGACTTCGCTGCCCCGCAGCGGCACGGTATGCTCCCGGCTGAAGGCGGCAAAGCTCATGAAATCCAACTCGGCGTTGCCGGTGCGAAGAGGTTTGATCCCGGCTTCTTCCTCGGGAAACTCCAGCCGGACGTCCAAGAGCAGGTGAGCCGAGGCGCCCTGAAAGTCAAGGTCCAGAAGACCGGTCCGGTACCCTCCTTGGGAGAAACTCAGGGCCAGCAGGGCTGCGCATACACTCTTGCCCACACCACCCTTGGCGCTGGATACGGGGATGATGCGCCGCACGGGCTCCAGGCGCTTGCCGATCACATCGAGCCGGGGGTCAATCATCGCTTAAGTCTATGGACTTGATGGTAACACCCCGTCCCTTCTTTAAGGCAAAGTCGGGGCTTCCGCAGGAAGGGCAGCGCATGTACACGTGCGCCGCTTCGGGAAGGAAGTGAATCGCCTCCAGCTCCTCCTCCCCCAGGTCCGGATGCTTTTCCAGGAGCCATTCGTTACCGCAGGCGTTGCAGCGAAACGAGGCTTTTTCTGTTTCAAAATGAAACACATCGGAGCTGAAGGGGTGCTCGGAAAGAAGGTTCTGCAAACCCATCGAAAACACCTCCATCTCGATGTGCTGCAGCTCCCCGATGAGCACCTGCACGGAGAGGACCCGCTTGCGGCCGTTTTCCTCATAAAGACGCTGGACCGTGGAAATCACGGCGTCCGCCAGTGCCCACTCGTGCATCTACTGCTTCTCGAAGCGGGAGATGATTTCCGGAAACTCGTACACGACCAGGCCGTTGTCCTCCACCTCCATGCGGACGTGCGTGCCGTCTACCATGCCGTTGATCACCTCCTCCGCCTCCCGGATGCCCAGATCCGTCTCCAGGACGATATCGGAGACCGTCAGCCTGCCCTCGTTTTTGAAAGCGGCCCGGAAGATGCGGCTCTCCATACCCCGAGAACCGGCAGGAGGGGAGAAATCCACTCCGCTGCGGTCGTACAGCCGCCAGCGATCCCGGGCGTTGAGACGGCTCGGATTGTTGAACAGTTCGTTGAAGAAGCGCATGCCGAAGCGGAAGATCAGAAAAATGAACAACGCCGGGATCAGGATCCCGAAGGGAAACCAGAAAAACATCACGAGTGGTCCTTCTGGATACTTTCGAGCTTTTCTTTGAGCTCGTCCACGGAATCGACCATCGAGGTAACCAGGGTGCGGATAAAGGGATCGCACACCTTATAAACCCGCTTGTTGCCCTGCACCTCGGAGACAACGATTCCCCTGCGCTTCAGCACGGCCAGGTGCTGGGAAACCACCGGCTGGGACTGCTCCAGACAGCTCCAGAGCTCCGACACGCAGGTCTCCTCGCCCAGCTGGATGGCACAGAGTATCTTCAAGCGCAGCGGGTGGCCGCAGGCTTTCATCATTGCCGCTAAATCATCGATCTTTGCCATATTGCTATATAGCATAACTCGTTTATAACAATTGGGCAAGCACGCGGGCGTTGTTGTTTCAAGCCTTGTTGATTGCCTTTTTCATTTTCACTATATTTCCTAAAATAGTTGACAACCATGAGCTCGATCTACCTCGACTGGGCGGCCACGGCTCCCCCGGATCCGGAAATCCAGGGACAAGTTCGAAGAATCGCGCAAACCGTATACGCAAATCCCTCGGCAGTTCACGGCCCGGGGCGAGAGGCGGAAAGGCGCCTTAGCGACTGCAGGCGGCGGATGGCCGCTCTGCTGGGCTGCGACCCCGCGGAGCTGGTGTTCACCTCCGGTGCAACCGAGTCGAACAACATGGCGCTTTTTTCCCTCCTGCACAAGAAACAGGACCGCCGCATCCTCATCAGCGGAATAGAACACCCTTCAATCTACGAACCCGCGCAGACCTTGAAGCAGCTGGGATTCCAGGTCATCCAGATACCGGCGGACTCCACGGGAAGGATCGATCCGAATCGCATTGTGTCCGCCCTGGATGAACAAACCGTTTTAGTGGCGGTGATGCTGGTGAATAATGAAACCGGGAGGATTCAGCCGATACGGGAAATCGCCGCGGCTGTCGGGGATTACCAGAAGCGCAGCGGCAAGAAGATCCTGCTTCACACCGATGCGGTCCAGGCTTTCGGCAAGATCCCCTTTCAGCCGCACAACCTGGGCGTGGACAGTGCTTCCTTAAGCGCCCACAAGATCGGGGGGCCCCGGGGCGCCGGCGCCCTGTTCGTACGCCGGGGGCGGATGCAGCAGTTCCTCTTCAGCGGCGGCGGGCAGGAGCACGGCATGAGGCCGGGCACGGAAAACCTGCCCGGGATCTATGGATTCGTTCTGGCTGCGGAGAAGGCCGTCAGCGCGTTGGAGGAAAATCGCAGGCGCGCCGAGGCGGCGATGGGCAGCTTTATCGGGGAACTCGAACGCCTGCCTGGGGTAACCCTGATCCCCGCCGCACGCCCCGCCGCCGGCACAGCCGGGGATTACTCCCCCTACATCCTAAACCTCTCCGTCCCGCGCATACCGGGAGAGGTGCTGGTGCGGGTTTTGGAGGAGGAGGGGTTCATCGTGTCCACCGGATCGGCTTGCTCCTCCAGGAAGAAGGACCGCTTCCGGGTGCTGGAGAATATGGGCGTCCCGCGGCGGACGGCCTTTTCCGCCCTGCGCGTTTCCACGGGGCCGGGCGTGGGCGGCGTTGAGTTGGCGGCCCTGGCCGCGGCGCTCGACCGCAGGGTCCCGGAACTCCTGAAGGCCTCCCGGGACTGAGCATGGACTCTCTATATCTGATCAAATACGGTGAGCTATCGCTCAAGGGTAAGAACCGGGGAGAGTTCGAAGCCCGGCTTCGGGAAGACATCCGTTCCAGGTTCGCCGGGGTGCCGATCCGGCTTCGCAAGGAGTGGGGGCGCCTTTACCTGTACCCGCCTGCGGGGCAAGAAGTGGAGGAGTCCGCAGAGACTATCGAAACTACCCTGGCCCGCACCTTCGGGATCGTCGGCTTTGCCAGGAGCTTTGTCGTGCCCCAGAATATCGAAGAGATCAAAAAGGCCTCCAGCCTCCTGGCCGAAGAACTGATGGCAAGCCGGGGCAAGCGCTTCAAGATCGAGACGCGTCGCTCCGACAAGAGCTTTGTCCACAGCTCCTACGAAATCTGCTGCATTCTGGGCGATCATCTACGCAGCCGCTATCCCGAGCTGCAGGTCGATATGAACCGGCCGGATTGGATCCTCCAGGTCGAGGTCCGCAGCCGGGTCTACCTGTACGGCCCGCAGATCAAGGCTCCCGGCGGACTTCCTCTGGGCGTAAGCGGACGGGGCCTGCTCCTTCTGTCAGGGGGAATCGACTCCCCCGTAGCCGGTTACCTGATGGCCAAGAGGGGAGTGGCCCTGGACGCCGTGTACTTCCACACGCCGCCCTACACCTCCGAGCAGGCCAGAGAGAAGGTGCAGCAGCTTGCCGGGATTCTCTCCGGCTACATTACGGGCTTGCGCCTCTGGGTGGTGCCGTTCACCGCCATACAGCTGAAGATCAACGGTCTGGCCCGCAGGGAGGCAACCACCCTGCTGGTACGGGCGGCCATGACGGCCATCGCAGATCGTCTGGCCCGTCTGCACGGCCATGACTGCCTGGTGACCGGGGAGAGCCTAGGACAGGTAGCCAGCCAGACCGTGCAGAGCCTACACTTCACCGGAAGCTACACGGGGCTGCCCCTGTTCCGCCCTTTGATCGGGATGGACAAAGAGGAGATCATCCGGGCGGCTCAGCATATCGGAACGTACCAGACCTCCATCCTGCCCTACCAGGACTGCTGCACCCTGTTTGCCCCGCAGCACCCGGAGGTCCGACCCAGGGTCGACAGGATGGTCAGCACCTTCCGCTCTCTCGGCTTGGAAGATCTGCTGGGTACGGCGGTGGAGGAAAGCGAGCTTTCAGTCGCCGGATGAGCCCTTGCTTTCGCCGGAGGTGGATTTGGTCTCCGGTTTGCTCTCTTTGGGCTTGGAGGAGCCGTTTCCGCCGGTGATCGCGGAGGAGCGTTTGTAGTCCGTGGTGTAGAAACCGCTCCCCTTGAAGATGATGCCCAGCCCGCCCCCGAACAACCGGCGTACGGCCTTCCCGCACTTGGGGCATTTCTTGATCGGTTCTTCGGTGATGCTCTGGAACTCTTCAAAACGATGTCTGCAGGATCTGCATTCGTATTCGTACGTGGGCATCTGGCGCTCCTGGTCACTTCGTATGTTTCGGCGAGAATTTACTACAAATTCCGGCCGGGGACAACCCGCTGCCGTCAGCCGTTCCCCCACCCTGCAGCTGTGCTTGACGAGGCCGACCCGTCGTTCTAGTATAGCAATAGTTCCACCGGAGTGCGAGAACACTCCTCTCTCCGTCACTTCACCTACCGCCTGCCGGTGAAGGAGGTCCGAAGTTGAAACGCAGATTTGCCCGTGCCTTGGTGGTGATCGCGCTGGCGGCAATCGTACACGCCTCCCCGGGTATTGCCCAGGATCGCCCTGGAGTGGAAACAGTATCCCAAAGCACGACCCAATTCGCAATTGATCTGTATCGACAGTTTTCGGATAGAGCAAAAGCAAAGAACCTGTTCTTCTCCCCGTACAGCATCTACACGGTTCTGGCCCTGATGTACGGCGGAGCGGCCGGTGAGACGGCCGAGCAGATGGCCGCCGCCCTGCACGCAGAGCTGGAAGTCGAGGCCTTTCAGGCAGGGCTGACGGATATCCAGGGCAACCTGAAACAGATAGGGGCAAGAGGGAAGGTCGAGCTCAATATCGCCAACTCGCTTTGGCCTCAGAGCGGCGTCGCCCTGAAACCCGAGTTCCTGAAGCTGGCGGAGAGCTACGTAGCAGAGGTCTACCAAGTCGACTATCGGACAGAAGCCGAGGCCGTGCGCGAGCGGATTAACTCCTGGGGGGAGGAGAAAACAAACGGGAGAATCCAGGATATCCTGAAGGAGCCCCTCCATCCGGAAACACACCTGCTTCTGGCTAACGCGATCTTCTTCAAGGGCAACTGGGCCGGGCAGTTCGACGAAGCCAAGACCCAGAGCATGCCCTTTCACCGACTGGACAATGAAACTGTCGAAGTACCCATGATGTTCCAGCTGGGCCGCTTCCCCTTCGCCTGGACCGAATCGGCGCAGATCCTACAGATGCCCTACGAAGGGGGTGATCTATCGATAACCATCGTGCTGCCGGAGGACCCGCAGGGCCTGCCCGCGTTAGAAAAACGGATGACCGCGGCGGATATCGCATCCTGGCAGGAAGAGTTGTTCGAAGAGGATGTCTACGTGCACCTGCCGCGATTCAAGATGACCTCGGAATTCGACCTGGTTAAAGATGGGAGCCTCCGCAACCTGGGGATCGTCCGAGCCCTGGACATGTACAAGGCTGAATTCCCGGGAATCGGACCCTATGGCAATTGGTTGTCGATCCAGATCTTTGTGCACAAGGCCTTCGTGGAGGTCAACGAACAGGGTACCGAAGCTGCGGCTGTGACCGTGGCCGGCTGCTTCCCGGCCGACACGCCGGTACCCACGCCGAGCGGGCTTGTGCCGATCGAAGCGATCGAACCCGGGACCGCCGTGTATGCATTCGATCTGTCCAAGGGCAGGTGGGTGACCACCCGGGTTGCCCAACGCCGGTCCTGGCCGTTTTCTGGGGAGTTGGTTTCCATCCGGGTGGTCGGCGATACGATCGAAGCGACCTGGAATCACCCGTTTCTGGTGGTGCGGGGCGCGGATCTGGAGGCCCGGCGCGTGCCCATGGATCTGCCGGCCGGCGAGGAGGTGTCTTCGATCCACGGCCGCTGGGTGGAGGCCCGGGACATCCGAGAGGAGGACGTGCTGCTGGCCAGGAGCGGTGGCAGCTCCACGGTCACCGGCACATCCAGTCGCAACATGACGGGGGAGGTGTACTTCCTCGAGATCGACGGATTCCACAATCACGCCGTGGGGCGGCGGGGAATCCTGGTTCACAACGGAGACGATGACGGACCTAAGAAGTCCGCAGGACCTCCTACTTTCGTGGCTGACCATCCCTTCCTGTTCTACATCCGGGACAATCCCACCGGCAGCATCCTCTTCATGGGACGGGTGACCGCTCCCAGTCGGGAGTAGCTGGTCGATAGTGGGGTGGTTACCGGGCGGCAACCAGAGTGCTTACGGCGCGAGCCGGCAGCGGGGTGGCAACCGGCTCTTCAGTTGGGCCTAGGGAATCAGCAGCACCTTGCCCGTTGTTTTCCGCGCCTCCAGGCGGCGGTGGGCTTCTGCTGCCTCGGCCAGAGGCAACTTCTCCCCGATGTGCAGGACCAGCTCGCCGTTGGCGATCCAGCCCAACACCTCGGAGGAGCGTCTCTCCAGGCTGGCTCGATCCGCGATGTAGTGAAACAGGGACGGCCGGGTCAGGTAGAGAGATCCCTTGGCTTGCAGGAGTGCCGTGTTGATATCAGGATTATTGCCGCTGGACTGGCCGAAGCTGACCATGATTCCCCGCCGGGCGAGACAGTCCAGGCTCTTGAGGAAGGTGGTCCGGCCAACCGAGTCGTAGACCACGTTGACGCCGGCGCCGCCTGTCAGACGCTTGACCCCCTCCAGAAAATCCGTCTGGGTGTAGAGGATCACCTCGTCAGCCCCTGCTTTGCGGGCCAGGTCGGCCTTCTGCTCCGTGGACACGGTAGCCAGGACGCGGGCTCCCCTGCGCTTGGCCACCTGGACCAGCAGGTGCCCGACCCCGCCGGCCGCAGCGTGGATCAGCACGGTGTCATCCGGCTTGATCGGGTAGGTATCCAGGGTCAGGTAGTGGGCGGTCATGCCCTGGAGCATCGCCGCTGCGGCCTCGGGAAAACCGATCGCCTCGGGGACTTTGACCGCCTTGTCCACCGGCACGGCCGCGTACTCGGCATAGGTGCCGGGGCTTGACGCCCAGGCCACCCGGTCGCCGACCCGTAAAGCAGCCACACCCGACCCGACCTGGCTCACGGTTCCGGAGCCTTCAATACCAGGGACGTGGGGCAATTGGACCGGGTACAATCCGTCTCTCTGGTAGACATCGATGAAGTTGACCCCGACTGCCTCGACCTTGACGAGAACCTGTCCGGCGGCGGCCTCCGGGACCGGCAGATCGGTCAGGGCCATGACTTCTGGACCGCCGTTTTCCTTTATCTGAATCGCTTTCATAGTTTACAAAATAACTCGAAGCAGGCGATGGGGCAAGGCCGGCATAATGCGGGGGGCCACGGCACTACTCAAGGCGTACGGGGATGCCCCGATCCCGAAGGTAGCTCTTGATCTGCCCGATCGAGTAGGTGCCGAAGTGAACCATGGAGGCCACCAGGGCGGCGTCGGCCAGTCCCTGCTCGAACACCTCCTGCAGGTGCCCGGGGTGACCGGCTCCTCCTGAGGCCACCACTGGGATGGACACGCTCCCGGATATCAGTCGGGTCAGGTTCAGCTCATAGCCGTCCTGGCTGCCGTCGGCGTCGATGGAGTTGAGCACGATCTCCCCCGCTCCGAGCTGCTCCGCCTCCAGGGCCCAGGCCAGGGCGTCCAGATCCGTGGCCAGCCGGCCGCCGTCGATGAACACCCGGTAGCCGCTGGGCATCTGCGGATCCCGGGCGGCGTCCAGTCCCAGAACCACGCACTGACTGCCGAACTGCTCGGCTCCCCCAGCGATGAGCTTCGGATTGCGAACCGCCTGGGAGTTTACGCTCACCTTTTCGGCTCCGGCCAAGAGCACCTCCCGCATCTGCTCCACCGTGGAGATGCCGCCGCCCACGGCGAAGGGCACGAAGATCACCCGGGCCACCCGTTCGACAACATCGAGGAAGATGCCGCGGCGCTCCGCGGACGCGGTGATGTCGTAGAACACCAGCTCGTCTACCCCCTGCTCGTAGTAGCTGCGGGCCATCTCCACCGGATCGCCGATATCCCGGTTGTCCCGAAAGCGCACCCCCTTGGTGGTCTGCCCGTCCCGGACATCCAAACAGACGATGATTCGTTTGGCCAGCATACTAAGCTCTCACGGTTTCCAGCTCAGGAAGTTGGCCAGGAGTTTCAGGCCGTTCTCCGCGGATTTCTCGGGATGAAACTGGCAGGCCGCCAGATTGTCCCGGGCCACGGCCGCTGCGAAACGGGGCCCGTACTCGCACTCCCCGATCACCACCTCCGCTTCCGCCGGCTTCGGGTAGTAGGAATGGACGAAGTAGAAGAAAGCGCCGTCGGCGATACCGCTGAACAGTGGATGGGAGCGCCTGAAAAAAACCCGGTTCCAGCCCATGTGAGGAACCTTTCGCCCGGGGGCGGGGGTGAAACGCCGGACAGCTCCACCCAGGAAACCGAGGCAGTGGGTGCTTCTCTCCTCGGATCGATCAAAGATGATCTGGCAGCCCAGACAGATGCCCAACAGGGGCCTTCCCGCCCGCCAGAAACCATCAATCGCCTGATCCAATCCCGATTCGCAAAGCTGCTCCATGGCTGCCCGGGCCTCCCCCACTCCCGGCACGATCAGCCGTTCCGCGGCGGCAACCTCCCCCGGGCTGCCCGAGATCTTGAAACCCGCGCCCAGATGCTGGAGGGCCGTCTCCACGCTGCGCAGATTTCCGGCCAGGTAGTCGACCACGACCAGATCCGCACTCACGGCCGCCCGCCGTTGAGGAGGTCCCCGGGAAGCAGGGTCCGGATAAAGGAGGCGATCTCCCCGGTCGTGAGGAAAAGGGATTCAATGCGAGCGGACTCCGAGTCGGTGCGGAAGGTCACGGCTTTCAGTGTTTCCACGGGATCTTCCACCTGGGCCCTGCGCAGCCAGAGAGTCAGCATCAGCCGCAGCAGCAGCTCCACGGAGCGGGGACTCTCCACCTCGGCAAGCAGGAACACCACCTCCAGCTCATAACCCTCCTCACCCTCCGGGGAGTCGAGTCGTTCACCCCTGATCCATCCCTGGCGGATGGGAAGGTTCTTTAGAAGAGCTGCGGGGTCCCGGGTGGCAGAGGCAGACCCGGAGGAAACCAGTGCAGCCGGATCGGGGATGTAGAGGAAGATATCCGCGGTTTCCAGCGCTCCTCGAACCTGAGCCGGCAGCGGCTGCGCTTCGGGGAAATGCAGGCGCCGCAGCAATGCCTCGGCACCCGCAGGATTGGCACCCTCGGGATGCGCAGCCGCGGGATCGCCGCCGGACTGAACCCCGACGCTGAGGAACAGAACCCCCCGCGACGGCGCGGCGATCTGGAATTCCCCCTTTCGCCAGTAGGTTCGGTACGACCAGTGGGAGCTGGAGCGGCTACCCCGGCCGGGCGGACGCTCCAGCATGATCCGCTCCCAGGAGGGGTCGCGGTTGAGCCTGCAGGCCACAGACGCGGGAGAGAACTTGCCCAGGGCGATCAGGGAGAGCTCGGGCACCTGCTCCGGGGACTCGCCCGGGGATAGACGTATGCGGGCATGAACTCGATCCAGACTGCCGATGATCCGCTTCAGCTCTTCCGTCTCGCTCCCGGCTGCTTCGGCCAGAGCTTGCAGCAGACTCCAGGAGGAAGGAACATCCACGGAGGCGTAGAGTGAATCCGGAGTCAGGGGGGGCAGGACATCGAGCCAGCCCGCGGTCTGTTCGGGGAGGGGAATTGTTGCGCAGGACAGCAGGAGCAGAGAGCCGAGGGAGAGGGCGGCGATCAGCCGGCCGGCGGCGCTGCGTTTCAACCCGCAGCGGCGGTTTTTGTCAGAGAAACGAGGCATGTCTCCTGTCCGCAGTCGATCTCCACCCCCCCTGCCTGTTTTTCCCACTTCCAGGAAAGGGCCAGGGTCTCGCTTTTCAGCGTATCTTCGTTCGCCTCCACGGCCCGCTTCACCTGCTCGGAACCGAAGAGGGAGAGCTCGATCCGGTCGGTCACCTCCAGGTCCAGCTCTTTGCGCAGGTTCTGTATCCCCCGTACCATATCCCGAGCCATCCCCTCCTGGATGAGCTCATCGGTCAGCTCCGCATCCAGGGCCACGGTCAGGGACCCCTCGTTGAGAACTTTGAGATTTTCCCTCTCGATCCTGGCTATGCTGACCCCTTCCTCCCTCAGGTCGAACACCCGCTCCCCGATCTCGATGGACAGGGTGGCCCCTTCCAGCAGCGACTGGATCTCCCGCATCGACAGACCCTCGATCCGCACGGCAGCCGCCTTCATGTCCTTGCCCAGCTGCTTCCCCAGGACCTTGTAGTTCGGCTTGGCCGTATACTCGACCAGCTCCTCCTCGTTCTCACGAAACACGACGCTGCGCACGTTCAGCTCATCCTTGATCAGCTCCTCCATCTCGATGAGGATGCGTTTCTCCTGCTGATCCTTGGTCACCAGATGCAGAGCTTTGAGGGGCTGGCGGATCTTAAGGTTGTGCAGCGTGCGCAAGGCCCGACCCATGGAAACGGCCCTGCGGGTCAGAGCCATCTTCTCCTCCAGATTCGGATCCCTGCGAGCGGGATCGGAGGTCGGAAAATCGGTCAGATGCACCGATTCGGGCAGGCCTTCGGCCTTGAGGTTTCTGTAGACCTCTTCTGTGATGAAAGGGATGAAGGGAGCGGCCACCTGCACCAGGGTAAGCAGAACCGAGTACAGCGTCTGGTAGGCCTGGCGCTTGTCCAGGTCGTTCCTGCTCTCCGGTCGCCAGAATCTGCGCCGGGAGCGGCGGATGTACCAGTTGTTCAGAGAATCTATGAACTCGATGATCGGATCGATCCCCTTCTGCAGGTCGTACAGCTCCAGCTGCTCGGTGACCTGTTGGACCAGGGCTTGAGTCTCCGAGAGGATCCAGCGGTCCATGGGATTTTCGGGATTTTCCGGCGCCCTGTCCGGCCGCATCCCGTCGATGTTGGCGTAGGTGACGAAGAAGCTGTAGGAGTTCCACAGGGGGATGATCACGTTCTTCAGCACCTCTTTGACCCCCGCGTCGGAGTAGCGCAGATCTTCGGCCTTTACGCAGGCGGAGTCCATGAGGAACAGGCGCAGGGCGTCTGCTCCGAACTCGCCCATCACCTCCATCGGATCCGTGTAGTTTCGGGCCGATTTGGACATCTTCTTGCCGTCCTCTGCCAGCACCAGCCCGTTGACGATGCAGTGGGTGAAGGCGGGTTTGTCGAACAACGCTGCGGCCAGGACGGTCAGGGTGTAGAACCAGCCCCGGGTCTGGTCCAGCCCTTCGGAGATGAAGTCCGCTGGGAAGTTGGCTTCGAAATGCTCCCGGTTCTCGAAGGGGTAGTGGTTCTGGGCATAGGGCATGGCGCCGGATTCGAACCAGCAGTCCAGTACCTCCGGGATGCGCCGCATGGTGCCGCCGCAGCCCTCCGTGCAGGGGAAGGCGATCTCGTCCACGAAGTGCTTGTGCAGATCCGTGACCTTCTGCTTGGACAGCTTCTCCAATTCCGCCCGGCTGCCGATGCACTTCTGGTGCCCGCAGTCCTCGCATTTCCAGATGGGAAGGGGATTGCCCCAGTAGCGGTTTCTCGAGATCGCCCAGTCTCGGGCGCCCTCCAGCCATTTGCCGAAACGGCCGTCCCGGATGTGGCCGGGCACCCAGAAGATCCGGCTGTTGGCCCCGAGCATGCTGGATTTGATCTTCTGGATATTGACGAACCAGGAGGAGATGGCCCGGTAGATCAGGGGGGAGGCGCAGCGCCAGCAGTGCGGGTAGGCGTGCAGATAGGTGGAGTGATGAACCACCGCGCCCCTGGCTTTGAGATCCTTGATGATCCGCTTGTCCGCATCCTTCACGAAAAGACCCTGGTAGTCGCTCACCTCCTCGGTAAAGTGCGCCTCCCCGTCCACCGGACAGACCGTGGGCACTTCGGTATCTTTGAGCAGGGAGTAATCGTCCTCCCCGAATCCGGGAGCGGTGTGGACGATCCCGGTTCCCTCTTCCGTGGACACGTAGTCCGCGATGTAGGTGCGGAAGGCACCTTTTTCCCGGAGGGAGGCGAAATAGGGAAACAGGGGCTCGTATTCGATACCCAACAATTCCTTTCCCCTGTAGCGCTGGACCACTCGATACTCGTCGGGGTTCTTGTAGAAGGTCGGCAGCCTCTCTTCGGCCAGGATATAGTGCTCCGGTCCGTCGGCCACTTTCACGTATTCGATCTCCGGACCCAGGGCCAGGGCGAGGTTGGAGGGAAGGGTCCAGGGCGTGGTTGTCCAGGCCAGGAAGTAGGTGTCCGGCTCGTCGAGGCGTTTGAACTTCACGGTGATCGAGGGATCCTGAACGTCCTGGTAGCCGCCCAGGTTGAGCTCGAAGTTGGACAAAGCGGTGGAGCAGCGCGGGCAGTAGGGAAGGATATAAAAGCCCTCGTACAGCAGCTGCCGGTGCCACAGTTCCTGCATGATCCACCAGATCGACTCCATGTAATCCGGTTCCATGGTCTTGTAGTCGTTGTCGAAGTCGACCCACCTTCCCAGGCGGGTGATCACGGTGCGCCACTCCGAGGTGTAGCGCAGCACGATCGAACGGCAGGCCTCGTTGAAGCGGGCGATCCCGTACTCCTCTATCTGCCTCTTGCCCGAGATCCCCAGCTCCTTTTCCATCTCGTACTCCACGGGCAGGCCGTGGCAGTCCCAGCCGAAGCGGCGCTCGACCTTCAATCCCTGCATCGCTTTGTAGCGGGGGATGATGTCTTTGATGGTGCCGGGCACGAAGTGTCCAAAATGAGGCAGGCCGGTTGCAAAGGGCGGGCCGTCGTAGAACACGTACTCCTCCCGCCCCTCCCGCTGCCGGATCGATTTCTCGAATATTTTTTGCTTCTGCCAGAACTCGAGTACTCCCTCCTCCATCTTGGGGAAACTGAGTTTGGGATCAACAGCTTTATACACGAATGCCTCCGCCAACGGCTAGTTTTCTTTCAGAATGTCCTCGTCGTACCGTTCCTGGGCCCAATCCCGGTGCTTGCGTTCCTCGTCGGCAAGCAGGGCGAACATGCTCCGCACATCCGCGCTGGTCGTCAACGCTTCCAGCTTGCGGTACAGCTGCTCGGCCTCGCGCTCCTTGCGGATCACCAGGATGAGGAAATCCCCGTAATCCATATTAGGGGAGAAGGGAACCTCAACCAGGATATCCCCAAGACCCAGGTCCTCACCTGCGGCCGGGGTAAACAGAGCCGCGCTGCTCTGCCCCTGTTTCAAAGCGGCCAGTTTCAGTTCGTGCTCCTTTTCCATCTCCGCCATCGACAGCAGCAGCTCGCTGAAACCCCGCCGCCGGGTCTGTCCCGCGTAGCTCAAATAGGTGCCTTGAGCTTCCCGCTCCCTCTGTATGGCAAAATCGATGATATCCTCGATGTTTTCCGGTCGTGTCGGATCCGTCATGGGGCGATTCTAAACCGAATGGCCGGGCAGTGTCAAAGATGGTGCGCTCGCTTCAGCCTCGCGTTGACAATTCGCACCGTGTTCAGCTAAACTAGTTTTGCTGCAGATTCCAGGCAATGCATGAAAACTAAGTCCGATCAAAAAGAGACAGCTTCCTCTACGAATGAGACCAGGATCACCGCCCTCACCCTGCTCAAGAGCTTCTACGACGAGCAGATCTTCAACATCCTGATCAAGGACTTCTACAATTCGAACGGGGAGGTCAGCCTGGCGGCGATCAACGCCTCCGCCTCTCTGGGCAATGAGGCCGCCATACCCCACCTGTGTACCATCATAGAGAAGGGGAAACCCGCCCAAAAGCAGGCGGCGATCCGAACGCTCACGAAGATCAAAGCCCCCTCCTCGATAAACCGGCTGGTCGAGTATTTTACCTTTTTCCAGGACCGCGAAATCCGACGGGAATTGCTGCGCACGATCACGGCCATCTCGCCGGTGCATCCCAAGACCCTCGAGCTTACCCGCGCACTGCTACAGGATAGCGCCGGCGGCCAGGAGTACTTCGATATCGTCCTGCCCGCTTTGCTGGAGGCGGGAGAACTGAAGCCCGTCAAGAACAACCTGGCAAAAGCCAATCCGGAGGTCCAGCGCTCGGTCTTTACGAAGCTCCTGGATATTACCCGCCAGCAAGCGGAGGGTTTCATCGAGTATTTCCGCGATCAGATGCACCAGTTCGACCCTCACACGCTGGGTTGTTTTCTCTGCGCCTACGAGCTCAAGATCTCCAATCCCCGCAACAACTTCGTTATCGACACCCTCCAGAGCGTGGATCCCAGGGCCACGACCTCCTTCCTCATCACCCTGTCCGGGTATCAGGGACGGGTGGAGAATCCCCAGCGGCTCTATCGGCTGCTGCTGAAGATGCCCTATGTGGATATGGACACCGAAAGCCTGACCGGGAATTTCCTGGGCAAGATCATGGAGGAGGTGAAGAAGGAATCCCCCCTGCTGCTGAATGAGTTCACCTTTTCGACGGCAACCAACCTGGAGGCGGTTTTCGCCAAACTCAAGGGCCAGTACGTATCCCTGAAGGACATCAAGGAAAAAGAGGCCCTGCTGGCCGTGGTGTTTACGAAGCTGTTGGAGCAGTACGCCACGGCGGAGATCCTGAAGGAGACGCAAAACTACTTCAAGTCCGATTCCGCCTTCAACGCGGAGGGCATCATCGCCAAACTGCGGGAGGTGATGATCGCCGCCCCGTCGGATGACAAGAATCGATTGGATGCCTGTCTGCGGCTGTTCGCAATCGACGGCCGCATTCCCAGGCTCAACGTTTTGCAGATCCTCAGCCGGGCCAACCTCAACAACCCCCTGCTGGCCCGTCGGCTGAACCGGCTGGTCCGGCTGGTCGGTACTCTGGAGATCCGCAATTCCGGCAAGAAGGTCCTCGAGATCCTGAACTTCGCCCGGGGGGAACGCGTTCCCTATCTGGAAGAAACCGCAGTCGTGTCGCTGTGCCAGCTGCTCAACCGTACGGCGATCGAGCATGCCCAGGTGGTCTTCAGCGAGATCGGTAAACACCCTAACTCCCTGCGGGGATACATCCGCGGCGCCCGTTTCGTTCCCGCAAAAATCTTCATCAATCCGCTGCTCAAGGTGCTATTGAATCCCAAGATCCCCGGTAGAATCAGGGCCCTGACGGTGGATTCCCTCAAGAGCATGAACCTGGGGGACATTCGGGGTGCCCTTCCTCTGCTGATTCGCGCCTTTTCGGTAAAGGAGATCGAAGAAACGCTCAAGGAGGAAATCGCCTCTATTTTGATCAGGTATGCGGATCTGGTCCTGTTTCAGCCCCTGGTCGATCTGACTACGAACAGCGACGCCGTGGTTCGGGGTTTAGGGGTACGGATGCTCAAAGCCCTGGCGAAAAAGGACAGGAACATCTCCACCGACGTGCTCACCAACCGCCTGTATCTGCTCCTCGAGGACTCGGCCCACAAGGTGCGGATCGAGGCGCTGCTGGCCCTGCTGGTCATGGAGGATGATTTCGCCGTACAGGTCCTGGATGACTACATCGAGGCGCAGGATGAAGCGGCCGCCGTGGATATCCTGAAAAACCTGGGAGAGGAGGTCTCCCACGAGTTGATAGCCAGGGTCCTGAAGCTTCTGTACAGCAAGAGCAAGGCAGTCCACGAGGAGTTGCGGCTCGCGCTCCCTCCGTTCTGCCAGGGACCTCTTTCGGAGGATATCCGCAACAGCCTGCTCCAGGCGCTGAAAATGGAACCCGGCGGTGTAGCCGCGGCGGCCTCACCTCGTGTCGGCGGCGCCCCCAGCCGCGGGATTATGCAGAAAGCCAAGCTCGACTTCAAATTGCGACGGGAGAGCGCCCAGATCCTTACGGTGTTCTTCATCGACATCTCCGGGTTCACGAAAAAAACCCTGGATGCCAAGGCCATCGACCTGATGACCCTGGTTCAGGGTTTCGAGAAGATCACCCTGCCGACCATCGACCGGCTGAACGGATCGGTGGTCAAGAAGATGGGGGACGGGCTGCTGGCGGTATTCAAGCATCCCCTGAACGCCACCCTGGCCGCCCTGGAGATCCAGCGGCAGATAAATGAGCACAACGAGTTCAAGGTGGAGGAGGAACGCTTCCACGTGCGCATAGGACTGAACACCGGCCGGGTCATCCGCAAAGAGGGGGACGTGTACGGCGACACCGTGAACGTGGCTTCCCGCATGGAGAACCTCGCCGATCCCGGAGACATCTATCTGACCCAGGCCACCTACGAGGAGATCAAGGAGTATATCCGCTGTACCCAATTGGGTCAGCTGGAGGTCAAGGGGGTGGCCGGCGGGCTGGTCGCCTACTCGGCCCAGGAGCCGCTCATCGACATCAACAAGTTCATCTCCGAACCCAAGATCGCCAAGGACACCGTTGCCGGCGGAAAGGATGCCGGCTCCCTCCTGAATCTCCAAGAATCGATGTTCAAACCTCGCTTCGACCTTCCTTCCCTGGTGGACGGCCAGGGCAATACCCTTTACGAATCCCTGGTGGAGCTGTTCGAGGACCTGAGTAAAGCGGTGGAGAAAATCTCGGAGAACTATCACGCCGACTACGTGTTCAAACGCTACCTCCAGGACAAGTGGAACGAAGTCCTGCAGAACGCCAAGCCGGAGGACGGGGCAGCGGCGGTCACCGTTTGACTCTTTTCCCGCCAGGTGTTATAGTTACCCCGACACTATAAAACTTGAAGCGTTGACCACACGAACAGGAGGTCTATTGGCAGGAAAACAGCAAAGGATCAACGAGATGATCCAGGTTCGCGAAGTCCGCCTGATCGACGAAAAGGGCGAACAGCGGGGAATCGTGCCTACCACCGAAGCCTTGCAGATCGCATCAGATGTGGGGCTCGATCTTGTTGAAGTTTCACCAACCGCCTCTCCCCCCGTGTGTAAGCTTCTGGATTACGGGAAGTTCAAGTTCGAACAGGAGAAGCGGCTGCGGGAAGCCAAGAAGAAGCAGAAGCAGGTCAAGCTTAAAGAGATTCGCATGCAGCCCAAAATCGAAGAGCACGATCTTAGCTTCAAAACCAAGCACATAAAGGAGTTCCTGGAAGAGGGATGCAAGGTCAAGGTTTCGGTGCGTTTCCGGGGGCGGGAACTGGCCCATCTCGAGTTGGGCAGGAATGTACTGACTCGAGTGCAGGAACTGCTCGGCGATTCCTTTGTGGTGGAGAAGAGACCTCAGATGGAGGGGCGGATGATGTCGATGTTCATCAGCCCGAAATCGAAAAAATAAGGAAAACCATATGCCAAAGATGAAAACCAAGAGAAGCGCGGCCAAGAGGTACAAGCTGACCGGCTCAGGCAAGGTGCGTTATAAAAAGCAGAACTTACGTCACATTCTGACCAAGAAAAACAGCAAGAGAAAGAGACGACTGCGCCAGCCGGCTATCTTGAGCAGTGTCGAAGCCCACCGCGCCAAGAAACTACTTCCCTACGGATAGGATTGCAGGAGCAGGAGCCTACACAGATGCCACGAGCGATAGACGGAACCAAGAGAAAAAAGCGGCGGCAGAAGCTGCTGAAGCATGCCAAAGGCTATTGGGGCAGACGGAGCAATCTGTATCGAACCGCTAAAGACGCGGTAGCCAAATCGTTATCCTACGCCTACAGAGATCGAAGAAACAAGAAACGGGACTTCCGCGCCCTTTGGATTACCCGCATATCCGCGGCCTGCAGACAGCAGGACATGCGCTACTCCAGCTTTATCCATGGATTGGAACTTGCCGGGGTTCAGATCAACCGTAAAGCCCTTTCCAACCTGGCGATCGAAGATCCCAATGCTTTCTCGGCACTGGTTGCCAAGGCAAAGCAAGCCGTCGGAGCTGTATGACGAGATGATCAACCTCGAGCAAATCCAGAAACTCGAAGCCCGGGTTACCAAAGCGGTGCAGCTGATCAAGTCCCTCAAGACGGAGAATCAGAGCCTGCGGCAGACCCTCGATTCGGCTCAGAGTCGGATGCAGGAACTGGAGGACCGCATCAACAATTTCAAGAGCGATCAGAAAGATATCGAGCAGTCCATCCTGCGGGCACTGGAAAATCTGAACCAGCTCGAGGATGAGATCAACGATTCCCAGGCAGACGCGCCTTCGGAGAAAGCCACAGGCGGCGATGAGGATCCCGAGGAGGCGGAGGATCGTCTTCCCTTCGAGGCCAAGGCAGCGGAGGGAGAACTCGATATATTCTAAAGGATTGCTCCCCTGGCGAAGGATGAACAAGAACAGCCTGGCGGTTAATATTCTCGGATCCTCCTTCACGGTTCAAACCAGCGGCGATCCCCAGCATCTCCAGCGCGTCGTCGATTACCTCGAAACCAAGGTACAGGAAATTCAACACAGATACGCAGAACGCACGACCCAGGATCCGGTAAAGATCAGTCTGCTGGCCGGACTCAACCTGGTGGATGAGCTTTTCCGCACCCGGGCAAGTACCGGGGCGCAGACCGAAGATGTAGAATTGGAGAGGATTACCGAACGGTTAATCGACACGATTGATAAGAGTCTGATGGGAAATTAGCCCTGCGGTGTCCGCGAGGGGATTAATAATCTTCTTGGGTCAAACCAACCTCCAGGGATTCCCGATATCGGAGTAAAAGTGTCCACCTGCCGAAGGCCGATGGAACGCCGATCCTTCGATGAGGAAACCCACTTGAACTCTATTTGCTGGTTCAAGAGGATGCTTCTCCAGACGGCATAAGCGGGGCTTTTCACTCCCCCGAGTTGTTGTAGTGCCATGGAACACCGCTCCGGTGCCTATAGGATACTCTACGTCGACGACGAGCCGCAGAATCTCTATCTTTTTAGATCTCTCTTCGAACAGGATTATGATGTAATCACCGCCGCATCCGGTACGGTCGCGCTGGGGATCCTGGCGAATGAGAATATCCACGTGCTGCTGGCCGACCAGCGCATGCCGGGCATCAACGGGATCCAACTCCTCGAAACCGTGGCCCGGGAGTACCCCGAAACGGTCCGCGTGCTGGTGACAGGCTACTCCGATATCGATGTGGTGATCGACGCCATCAATCGGGGAGCGGTCTATCGCTATCTGAGCAAACCCTGGGATATCGACGAGATCAAGGCCACGATCCGCAACGCCATCGAGGTCTACGAACTAAAAAAGAAAAACCAGACCCTGATCGGATCTCTGCATAAAAAGATCGAAGAGCTCGACTTCCTGAACGAGCTGCAGTTGGACCTGAAAGGACTCACAGAAAGCGAAATCATCATAGGAAGAGCGGTTGCCAGACTCCGGGAGGAGCTGGAAGCCGATTGCGGCTGCCACTGTGAGCTTCACGGGAGCGCGTTGCGTATTCGCTTTCCCGGCGACGCTTCGGGTCGGGAGGATGACCTGAAGCGGATCATCGGGCAGCTGGACCTGCCGCAGGTGAAAGACCCGAGCGCCGGTCGGGCGCCCGACGGCCGCAGCCTCTGCATCCTTCCTCTCATGTTTCAGGGCACTTCCTTCGGCTTTCTGGTGTTCGTGTTTTCCCGGGCAAAACCCTTCGACCGCGAAGATCTGTCCTTCGCCGAAGCCGCCTCCCACGTGGTGTCCTCCGTCCTGTACAGCCAGGACGTCCACCGCAAGGAGATGAAAAAGGAGCAGTTTCTGGTTCTGGGCCAGATGGCCAGCATGATCGTGCACGATCTGAAGGGCCCCCTGGCCACGATCCTCGGCTTCGTCTCCCTGCTTCAAGCCGAGCTGGCCGCGGCCCAGCGGGAGGAGTTCGCCGGAATCATCAATCAGGAGGTGCGGCGCCTTATCGATATGGTCGAGGAGCTGCTGGACTTCTCCAGAGGGCGGAGCCACCTCCAGATCACCACGGTAGATTTTCCCGTTCTGTTTCAGGAGATCATGGAACTGTTCGATATCGGCCTCAAGAAGGAGAATATTCAAACGGAAATCTGCCTGAACGGATCGCACGGCGTGGCCGGGGACCGGAAGAAGCTGAAAAAAGTGTTCATCAACCTTCTGCAGAACGCCAGGGAGTACCTCCAGCGGGTGGAGGGGCAACGAAAAATCCGGATCAGCTCTTCGGTGGAGAACGACAGGGTCTTGATCCACTTTGTCAATAACGGCCCGCCTATTCCCCGAGAGCTGCTGCCGAGGTTGTTCGACCCGTTTTTTTCCTACGAAAAAGATAAAGGCACGGGCCTGGGCCTGACGATCTGCAAGAAGATCATCGAGGAACACAGCGGATCGATAGAGGTGTACTCGGAACCAGGCAGGAACGAGTTCAGGATAGCCCTTCCCGCAGGATCAAATCCCTGTCGAGATTCGAAAAATCACAACCCAGGACAGTGACGATCGAGGCAGCCAGACGATTGGCCAACCTGGCAGCCTGCACGGGGGGATAACCCCGCAGGCTGGCAAAGATAAAGGCCGCGGAGAAGCAGTCCCCGGCCGCGGTGGTATCCAGAGGTTCGACGCAAAACCCGTCGACCTGCGTAACCGCACCCCGTTCGCTCACCAAACAACCATCGCAGCCGGTCTTCAGCAACAGGACCGGGCTCACCTCCGCCGCCTCGGCCAGGAGCTGCCGATCCTCCAAATCCGGACCGAACATGATCCGGAACTCATCCCGGTTCCCGAACAGCACGTCAACCCTGGAGGGCAGCCATGAGCGAAACTCTTCATGGTAGCGGCGGACCACGAAGGGATCGGCCAGGTCGAAGAAGATCCCGACGCCCCGTTCCCGGCTGTGCTCCATAGCCCGCTTCACAGCCTGCTTCTGATTGTCCGTGTCCCACATATAACCGGTTGTATAGAAGAGTCTCGAAGCGCAGAGGGCGGCCAGGTCCAGATCCTCCAGTCCATACTCCCTGCAGGCGCCCAGATAGGTGAACATCGTGCGTTCATGGTCCGGGGTTACCAGGATGACCGAACAGCCGGTGGGAAGGGTCTTCCTCACCACCTGCACGTTGATCCCCGCACGTTCCAGGCTGCTGTTGTAGGCCTCTCCCCGTGCGTCGGGTCCAACTGCACCGCAATACAGCAATCCTTCCAGCTGCTCAGCCCTGTCCAGCCAGGAGATCGCCCTGAGGGTGTTGGCGACGCTTCCTCCGGGAATATTGGTGTAGCCTTCCAGTTTCGACAGGACTCTCTCCATACCGGCTCTATCCACCAGATTCATCGTGCCTTTCCTGGCGGCCAGATCCTCCAGGACCGGGGGATCGACAGTGGCGATAAAATCGAGCAGCGGATTTCCCATCCCGAACACGGAATACATCGACGGCACCTCTTTCGTTGACAATGAGCTTGAGATTGTACTATAGTAGCTGCGGTTAGGTACACTCCTTATGGGCTTAGTCACAAGCCAGCAAATCGCACAGTACTACGATCAGTACAAGGACCGGGAGATCACCTTCAACCGGCAGATCATCCAGGTTCTCAAGCTCCTGCCGAAGCAGGTGTATCTCAAGACCCGGGGCGACCAACAGTCTTGTGTCGTCTACTCCACCTCGATGACCGGAGCGAAGATCATAGCCAGCCTCAGATCCAAGGCGCTGCAGCAGATCCGGCTGGCCGGAAATTCGGTATCCCTGCGCTTCGCCTTCGAGCGCAGTGACAAACCGGAGCCGTTGTACTTTTTCGTCCCGGCGAAAATCACGAACTACACCTTCTACAGTCCCCAAAACCCGGATCTGTACTTTCTCAGCCTCGAATACGCCACAAAACCGCCGGATGATCTGATCGAGATGCTGGGGCAGCTGTTCGACACCAATGCGAATTTCACACGGAGAAAGGACGAGCGCATAGAGCTCAATCCCGCCAGTATCAAACTCATCGGCATCGACGGCAAGGAAGCCGCTTTGGTTTTGGGAAAGCAGGCCAGAAAATGCATCATCCGGGATCTGTCCTTTTCAGGCGCCAAGGTCCTCCTGTTCGGTGCCCGGCCCGAGCATGTGGAGAAAACGACGGTTCTTCAGTTCTCCACCCAGAAGGAGCAGATGCTCATCCCCGGCAAGATAGTGCGCTTCGAGGAAGTGGTGGGCCGTGAGGATATCGGGGCCCTCGGAATTCAATTCCTGGAGGACAAAACACCGATGAGCTACAAGATACTGATCAACAACACCCTGAAGGCGACCCGCCGCACCCACGAATAGAGCCGCCATCCGCGCGCAAATCTCATCCGCTGCCCGCATCTTTTCAGATAAAAATAAATAAATTTTAAAGGGGGGGATGACGATTAAAAGAATGAGGGATTTTCTAGCTTCGATTTCCCGGGACAGAAGCTCGATCTTCCCCTAATCTACATATCGTCCTTTTTGGAGGGAGGTTTAGCAAAAAGATCCGGGCAGGGATGCCCGTAGGAAATCTACTGTTTCACGGAGGAAACAATGATAATCAACCACAACATGAGTGCGCTGTTTGCACAGCGCCAGGAAAAGATGAACTCCTGGGTCCTGGACAAGAATCTGGAGAAGCTGTCCTCGGGCTTGCGGATCACCCGGGCCGGAGACGACGCTTCCGGGCTGGCCGTATCGGAGAAGATGCGCAGCCAGATTCGGGGATTGCTCCGGGCTGAGAAAAACACCATGGACGGTATCTCCTTCATTCAAACCACCGAAGGGTATCTCCAGGAGAGCCAGGACATCATTCAGAGGCTTCGGGAGTTGGCGGTACAGGCCGCCAATGGGATCTATTCGGATGAAGACCGCATGCAGATCCAGGTCGAGGTTTCGGCCCTGGTCGATGAGGTCGACCGCATCGCCTCCCACGCCCAGTTCAACGGCATGAACATGCTCACCGGCCGCTTTGCCCGGGAATCCGGAGAAAACATCGTCACCGCTTCCATGTGGTTTCATATCGGGGCCAACATGGACCAGAGGGAGCGGGTTTACATCGGCACGATGACCTCCGAGGGCCTCGGGATCAAGCAGATGGCCAGCGGGGACATTATATCGGTGTCCACCCCGGATGAAGCCAACCGGGCTATCGGGGTGCTGGATGAAGCCCTCAAGGTGGTCAACCGGCAGCGGGCCGATCTGGGTGCCTACCAGAACCGTATGGAACATACGATGAAGGGTTTGGCCGTAGGCGCAGAGAACATGCAGGCGGCGGAATCCCGCATCCGGGACGCGGACATGGCCGCGGAAGTCGTGGAGTTCACCAAGAACTCGATCCTCCTGCAGGCCTCCATGGCGATGCTCGCCCAGGCGAACCTTAAGCCTCAAACCGTGTTGCAGCTGCTGGGCTGAGGGACTATACTTAGACAGCAGAGGACCAACTAACAGAGTTCTAAACCGTTTTCCGATCTTTGAAAACCTTCACCCTCCTGACGGTGCCAAGGTATAGAGATACTTCGATCTGATGTGCTGTCGAGCTCCTACGAGCTCGACAGCAGAGATCGAACATGATCTCTATACCGGACAGGAGAAAAAAATGGGAACGGATTCGGAGGACAGCGCGAAAGACTCCGGAGTTCCTGTCGGTATCGCTAGCGCAGCTAGCACGTTAGGCCAAGGAGGCCTTTCTCGTCAATTCAAGGAGGGTGAGATGATAATTAATCATAACATGAGCGCGGAGTACGCCAACCGCGTCCTCAAGTTCCAGAACATGGCAGTGAATAAGAACATCGAAAAGCTTTCCTCTGGACTGAGGATAAACAGGGCTGGCGACGACGCCTCCGGCCTGGCCGTATCCGAGAAGCTACGATCTCAAATCCGCGGCTTGAACCAGGCGGAACGCAATATCGAAAATGCGGTCTCCTTTATACAGGCAACGGAGGGATATCTCGGAGAAACACATGAAATACTGCATCGCCTTCGAGAGCTCGCTGTACAATCTGCCAACGGCATCTACTCCGATGAGGACAGGATGCAGATCCAGGTTGAAGTGTCTCAGCTTGTGGACGAGATCAACCGGATCGCCTCTCATGCGCAGTTCAACGGCATGAACACCCTTACCGGGGCGTTCGCCGATCCTGCTCGGGGAGGACTTGAAATTCGATCGATGTACTTTCAGGTAGGTGCAAATATGGATCAGAGAGAGCGGGTTTTTATCGGAACCATGACGGCCCAGGCCCTGGGACTGCAGAGTTCAGAGGCGGGGGAATCGATCTCGATTTCAACGCCCGATCAGGCCAACCGAGCCATCGGTTTGGTGGATGCAGCTCTGACGGTCGTATCCAGGCAGAGGGCGGATCTGGGGGCGTACCAAAACCGGTTCGAAATGGCAGCCAAGGGTGTGGCGGTAGCTGCTGAAAACATGCAGGCCGCCGAATCGCTTATCCGGGACACGGATATGGCCGCCGAAACCGTGCAGTTTGTAAAGAACCAGATCCTATCACAGGCCGGAACAGCTATGTTGGCTCAGGCCAACCTGCAGGGGCAGACAGTACTGCAACTGCTAAAGTAAAAGTAGAGGTTCTAACCGTTCCCGAAAACTTAAAGAGGTTTCTGGACGTCACCTCTTTTCGTAAACTTGGGTAGGGGAGGTCGCGCACTCCCCTATCTTATATTTCATGGAGGAACCAGATGGGAATCGAGATTCAAGGTGTATCGAATCCGCGAATCTCCCGGGAGTACCCAAACAAACCCCAATTCCCCGAGCAGAGGAGCAAGCTGGGGCGGGCACGAGTACCCGATGCCGTGAGCAGGAAGAAGGACATCGGCAAGAGCCTGGACATCCTGCGGGAAGTCTTCCGCATGTTCAACAGGCGGCTGAAGTTCAGTGTGAACGAAGAGATCGACCGGGTGGTCGTAAAGGTGGTTGACGGATCAACCGATAAGGTAATCAAGGAGATTCCGCCGGAGGAAATCCAAAAACTTGTCGCCCGGATCAGGGAAACGATCGGGATTCTGTTCGACGAAGAGATCTAAAGAAGAGATCTAGAGGCTGCGAACGGGCGTCTTCAAGAAAGAGGCGTTGAATACCGTCTGCATGGTTGGCCCCAAAACCCGTCTTTCCATCATCATTTTTCTATGCACGCTTCTCATAGCCACATCTCTCCATGTCCACTCACAGAGTATTTCCATTCCCGGAGTCAGCAACAAGTACGACAGCGCAGAAACCATCAAAAAGCTTGTCGAAGCTGAAAGCATTCCCCTGGCCCGGATGGAGCAGGAGAAGGAGACCTACCAGAACCAGAAACGCGCCTGGGGGAGTGTCAACCAGCTCATGATCTCAGTGCGGGACTCCGCTCAAAACCTCTACAATTTTCAAAATCCCTTCAACAACAGGATCGCCAGCTCCTCCGATGAGAGCGTGTTAACCGCCACCGCCGACCGTACCGCGGTGGAGGAGGAGGTATCGATCCTGGTCAAGAGGATCGCCTCCGCCGATCGATTCCTGTCCAAACCTCTGCCCAAGGATTACAAAGCCCCGGCCGGCATCTATAGATTCCAGGTAGGAGACGAGGAGGTGCGGATCAACTTTCGCGGCGGTACCCTTAAAGAGCTGGCCGAAGCGATCAACAGCAAATCCGACGGGCTTCTGGAAGCCTCGGTGGTCGGAGACAGTAAGACTACCCAGGTGTTTCTCATAGAGAGCAAGAAGACGGGCGCCCGCAACACCCTGAGATTTTACGATCAGGCCGCCGCCTTCGGTGCGGAGGCTGGGATCATCGAGCGCTCACTGGAGGCCAGCCGCACGATCAGCTTGAGCCCCTCCCTCGTGGAGGGAGAGGGATTCTCCGTCAGCGAGGGCACCCTGAATCTGAATCCGGTGTCAGAGGCCAAGGTTCCCCTCCGCCCGCCCCACACAATGAACCCCAACATGGTGCTTTCCCTCGAAGTTTGGGTAGAAAAACTCCCGGAGGAAGCCTATGAGAAACCGACGCCTCCTCCGGGGCCGGCTCTTCCCCCGGTCGGGGGGATAGAGTTCGAGGGGATCGGCGTGGAAAGCGCCCGCTCCCGTACCGTCCTGCCGCCCTGGGAACCGCCGGAGCCGCCCGTCCGGGTCGATGACGCCAGGATCCTCTTCGTGCGGGAGGGCGATGATCTGAGCGCCCTGCCTCCACTACAGGATTCGGGGGATTTTATCCCTCTTCAATACGATGCTTCCCAGCTGCCGCAGCGGATAGACGGACTGGTTGTGCGCAACCGCAACACCCATCGGATCGTCCATATTCGAGACATTCGCATCTACGATAAAACCGCTCGCGGTGACTACAGAGCCGTCAACCCCCTCGCCTCGGCGGAGGATGCGCTGATAGAGATGAACGGTATCGAAATCACCCGGGAGAGCAACGATATCGATGATCTGCTCCCCGGAGTGAATATCAGCCTCCACGGCGCCGGGCCGAAGCCCGTGGCCCTATCCGTGGCCAGAGACCTGGAATCCATCAAGGAGGGGCTCTACAATTTCATAGGCTACTACAATCGCCTGCTCATGCACATCGATATCTTCACCCGCCAGGATGAGCAGGTTCTGGAGAGCGCCGTGTTTCTGGATGACGATGAGAAGGAACGGGCCAAGGAGGATCTAGGCTTGTTTCAGGGCAACACCACCCTCATGCAGCTCAAGAGCCGGTTGCAGCGGATCATGATGGATCCCCACCGGACCGAAGGCGGGCGGGACTTGAACCTGCTGGCGCAAATCGGGATCAGCACCTCCGGTGGAAGTTTCCAGGGTTCCGCTGCCATAGACCGGACCCGTTTGCGCGGGTATCTGCAGGTCGACGAGGCCAAATTGGAGGAATCGGTAACCCGCATGGGAGACTGGGTCAAGCAGCTGTTCGGCTACGATAGTGACAACGATCTGGCCATCGATACGGGAGCCGCCTACCAGGTTGACACCTACCTCAGGGCGTACGTGGAAACCGGCGGCATAGTCGCCAACCGGACGGCGGGGTTGGACAACTCGATTGCCCGCAAAGAGCGGGAGATCGAGCGCTACAACGAGCATCTGGCGGATTACGAGGCTGAATTGAGAAGGAAATTCGGAGCCATGGAAGGTGCCCTGGATAATCTTGAGAAATCCTCTCAGGCGATCGAAAATCTAAATAGACGCAACGAGTAGCAGAGGAAACGACAGGTGGTAATTCAGGTAAACAATCAGAATCTCGATTTTACGATAGAGCGCGATGAAACCCTTGGTGAGGTTGTCAGGGACATCGAAACCTGGCTGGAGGGCACGGATCTGGTGCTTTACTCGGTGAAGCATGAGGACCGGGAGTTGCTGAGCACGCCCTACGAACAATGGGGAGCGACGCCGCACACCGAAGTGGGAACTCTGGACGTCAAGGTGAAGCACACCAGGGAGCTCGCTGCGCTCAACCTTCAGACCATCCTGGAGTACCTCGACATGCTGGAACAGAGCATCACGGCGGGCAACGGAGAGCGGCTGGAGGAGCTGCTGTCCGGATTCTCCGCCCTGGTCGAGAGCCTGGGGAAGCATTTCCCGACCTCCGAAGCGTCGCTGCAGACCCTCACCACCCTGTTTGAAAACAGCAAGGCCGGGCAGGTGCTTGCCTGGGCTGAGGAGAAGCAGCAGCAGGCCCTCAAACTGATCGAACTGGTCTTTTCCCAGGTATCCTTCCGGCTGCAGGAGCTTCAGGATCCCAAGGCGGCTTTAAAGACCCTCACCGGGGCACTGACGATCTGTATCGAGGAGATCAGCGAGATTTCGATCCTGCTGCAAACCGGCAAGGACAGACGGGCGATGGATACGATCGTGCGCTTTTCCGAGCTTTCCCAGAGTTTGGTGCGTCTGGTTGCCTCGATCTTTCCCGATAACAGCAACGAGAAGCTGCAGGCTTTCTACCAGGACCTCAACGGCGTACTCTCGGAGCTGCTGGAAGCCTTCACAGCCAAGGATTCCGTTTTGATCGGGGACCTGATGGAGTACGAGATAGCTCCCCGGCTGGAGCAGTTGCGCACCTTCCTGCAGGAGCTGACGTGATCCTGCTCCAGACGCACTACAATTTTTTCGCCTCTCCGGACAGGCGTTCGATCCTGATTTCCCTGGTGATCGCCGCCGCTTTCATCGGCATCATCATTCTCGGGGGCGCCTTATCCAGACGACGAAATCGAAAGTTCGATCCGGAGCAGCGGCGCAAGTACGGACGCTACGTGTTCCAGCGGATGGCGAAAAACATCGGACTGCAGAGGCATCATATCGAGATCCTCGAATATCTGATCCGGGTGTGCAGCGTCCGACAGCCGTTCCTCATCTTCTCCAGCTCGGGTCTGCTCGATGACATCTTGAAGAAAGGTATCTACGCTCTTCACCAGGATACCAAACTCAATGAGGAGCAGCGGGAACGGCGGCTGACCTACCTCTTCCAGATCAAGCAGATCATCGAGCGTAACGCTCGCAGGGGAACAGGTGTTCGTTCCACGATCATGATGCGCCCGGGCCAGTCCGTAACGGTCACTACAGAGACAGGCAGGCAGCACAACACCCGGGTGGTATCGAATTTGAAGGACATGGTGGCCCTGGCCGCCGTGCAGGACGATGCGGGCAGCCAGATCCGCTGGCCCCGGGGTACCCGGCTGAAGATCAATTTTTGGAAAGAATCGGACGCCGGTTATGCCTTCGAAAGCAAGGTGCTGGGATACGACAAGGTCAAAGGCACGATCTGCGTTCTTCTGCATCACGCCAAGACCCTGAAAAGGGAACAGCAGCGCAGGTATCGCCGCAGCCCGATCCACCGCCCCTGCTTCTTCTTTCCCGTTCTCGTCGTGGAATCCGGATCGGGCAGGCGGGCGCAGAAGAAGGCCGTGGTGCAGACCACGCGCCGCTATCTCGGCAACCTTATCGATATCTCCGCCGGCGGTTGCTCGATCAACAGTGTCTACCCTTTGAGCACCGGCAGCCTTTGCAAGATTGAATTCGAACTGGCCCGACGCCAGCGGATCTCCGTGTTCGGCAAGGTCAAGAAGATCCGCAAGACCGGTTTTCGAAGCGGTGTGATGCATATCATGTTCACGAAGCTGTCCAGCCGCTACTTGAACCAGATCTATCTATACGTCTACGACTTCACGCCCCCCCACTACCCCATCGCCGCCCGCTGAAGCTCGAGCAACCGACATTGACCGCCCCGCGTTTTTTCGCGTACCATGCGGAAAGCGGAATCGAGCGGTGCAGCAAAAACAAAAATTCCGGAGTCATTCGGCGGCGCAAACCATCGATCTCGGAGCCGAGATAGGCCGGCGGCTGCGCAGGGGCGACATCGTGGCCCTACACGGACCGCTCGGTGCGGGCAAGACGACCCTGGTAAAGGGGATCGCCCGCAGCCTGCTCATCGAAGACCGGGTCACCAGCCCCAGCTTCACCCTCATCGCCGAGTACGAGGGCTTCCGGGAGGGGTTTCCGATCATTCTCTACCACGTCGACCTGTACAGGATCAGCCATCCACAGGAGATAGAGGATCTGGGGATCGAGGAAATCCTGAACGGGTCGGGGGTCTGCGTCATCGAGTGGGCCGAAAAGGCGGCGGAGTTCCTGCCGGAATCCGCGATCCAGGTAGAGATCGGTCTGCTGGAGGGGGAAAACCGCAGCGTGGAGATCGAGGGGCTGTCCGCACCATGAACACTCTGGCGATCGACACCGCTACCACGGCTCTTGGTCTGTGCCTGCAGAGTGACTCGGAGAGCTCTCCAGGGACCCCTCGGCCGGGTAGCGAAGCGTCTCACCGCCGCAGCCTAATCCTGCAGATAGGCCTGAAACACTCGGAGAAGCTCATGCCCGCCATCCGCGATTTGCTACAGGAGGCGGAGCTTCCCGTTCAGGAACTGGATCTGATCGTCTGCTCCATCGGGCCGGGATCCTTCACGGGGATCCGTATCGGCCTGGCCACGGCCAAGGGTCTGGCGGACGGCGTGCGGGCAGCCGCTCAGCGGGCGGGCGCCCCACCCGCCCCCAGGCGCTGCCGCCTGATCGGCGTTTCCACTTTGGACGGCCTGGCCTACCGCTACCGCCGTTATCCGGGGCTGGTGGCAGCGGTGAATCCCTCCCTGCGCACCAAGTACTACGCCGCTGTCTATCGGGCCGGCCAGCTGGAGGGCAACTACCTGGAAACCACCCTTCCCGATCTTTGCTCCGCTCTAACAGCCCACCGCCCGATCCTGCTTACCGGGGCGGCTGCTGGACAGCTGTACGAGTTGATGCTTTCCGAAGGGGCGGAAGCAGGTTCGGAGCTGGTGGTCGACGCCTCGGGACAGTCGACCGATCCTGCGGGGCTGCTGGCCTGCGGCATAACAAAATTGGAGGAGCCGGAGACCGAACCGGTGCCTCTGTACTTGAAGAAAAGCGAGGCTGAGATTACTTTTTTCGGCGGGTAGCCCGATCCACGAAGCGTTCCCATTCGGGAAGGGCGGAGGGCTCGGTTTTCACGGCTTCGATGTTTTCCTGCTGTATGGCCTGGTAGACCTCTTTGCGGTAGACCTTGATGGAGCGGGGAGCCTCGATGCCGATCTTGACCTGATCCCCCCTGATATCGATGACCGAGATCTCGATCTCGTCCCCGATCACGATCCGCTCATCCACTTTGCGGGACAGTATCAGCATGGTTCCTGCCTTACCGCGGCCAGTTCCTTCAGAACAGGATGCCGGACCTCCCACTTCGGGTTCGTGGAAATGGATTGACGCCCGACCCGGGTCTCCTTGTTGATGATGATCGGACCCTGCAGGTTGGCCGTCATCTCCGCCGGGTTCTGCGGGATGGTGACGATGGCGAAGGTGAGCATCTTTTCGGGGTCGTCGATACCGATCTCCTCCAGCTCTTCGGTGGGAACCTCCACCGTGTAGTCGGGCCGGAAGATGACGGGATTGATGAGGACGAAGGCGACTTCAACCAGATCCAGAGCCTGAAGCCAGTAGAAGGGCTGCTGGGGAGCGTCCAGGAGCACATAACTGTTCAGCTTTTCGAAGCCCAGGATGCCGTAGGGGAACTCGATTCTCTGTCGCTCATCGACGTCGATGCAACCGTAGGGCTTGGTATCGATTCTCATCGCAGGAAATCCAGCAGAGTCGGTCTGATGATGCGGGCGGCGGTCCCGGTGGCTGCCTGATGCGTGAATTCCAGCATCTTCAAATTCGTGATCGCCTCGGTGATATCCAGATCCGCCTCCTTGGCCAGGAAGCTGATGTACTCGGGACGCTCGTACTCCAGCCGTTGCTGGGTGACCTGTAGGCGGGCGTCCTTGGAACCGATTTCTGCGAGATGGGCTGTCAGGGCTTCGATGGCATCGTCGATACCCCGTAGTCCATCTCCGCCGATGCGGTGAAGGTCGTTCTCATACATCCCGTTGCGCACCGTCATGATCATGTCGAAGACCGATCCGCCGTAGGCGGCTGCGGAATCGGCCACGTTGAGGGGCGGGGACTCGGCTCCCCGGGCTATGATGCCCAGGTCCTGAAGCACCGTGCCGCGCCGATCCTCGGGCCAGATCTGATGCGGGAAGGTTCCCTCCACGGTCAGGGCGTTCTCCACCGGATCGAGTCTGGCCTTTACCGGCGCTTCGGAGGCATTGATCTTGTCGATGACGGCGTAGATGTTGTCCCCCTCCCTGAGCTGGATCTCCACCCCGTCGATCGCGATCAGGGAATCACTCTGAGCCCTGTAGTTCAGAGACTCGACCGAGGAGTAGATCTGCTGGCGCTCGGCCCAGAACACGTAGTTCCCCGG